>Ga0209534_10002426_pt1 | contig 18498 bp, 40 predicted proteins | sample COG_07_FD_184751 | JGI IMG/M metagenome (GOLD analysis project Ga0209534, IMG submission 184751) | Pelagic Microbial community sample from North Sea - COGITO 998_met_07 (SPAdes) (version 2) | ecosystem: Environmental > Aquatic > Marine > Neritic zone/Coastal water | place: Helgoland, sampling...
ATGCTAATTTACTTTGCTTCATAATGTTCTCCTATAAAATTTTAACTAGCCCCTCCTGGTAATCTCCAGGAGGCAAGCATCCGGATTTACAGCATCCTTTGACTGTCTTACAATTACTTGTTACAAACGTACATTGTTACCTCAAAACCGAAACGCATTTCAGTCGCAACTGGTGTTGTCCACATAATGTTTATCCTTTTTAATCGTTAAAAAATAAACAAGTTCAGATAGGAGCTTTCGCAGACTATCCTTGATGTTCCCCATAGGAGCTTTAACCCCCTCTACTACCATAAGTATATCCGTAGTCTCACCCCTAAACCCCGGGGATTGCAAGGGGTTTGAACAGTAGGGTGTGTCTGCGACATTTACACAACTTCACAGCTATTACCTGTACAAGCTAATGTTTGTGAAGCTTCTGTGTTATCGTCATCTTCTATTAACTCTGAAAACTCAATAACTTCAGTAGGATGGTCTCTCATAAAGGCCATATACTCTTCTTTAGAACATTCTTGATAAGGTGCCTGTTGATATGTATGGTCTGAGTGAGGTAAGAAACTAATACCACTAATTTCGTCAAAGTGTTTGTACACCCAAGCACCCACCTCTAACCATTCATGCTCTCTAACGTTAATAGTAACGCTAGGTTTATGTTCACACCAATGTCTTTGATAGATTAACCACGTTTTGAGTTCTTCAATAGCAGTTCTATCGTCTCGTGTAACGCTACCTCTAGGACTTTTAATAGGAAAACTAAAGACTGCGGTGCTGTCAGGACGATACGCTTCATCTTCAACAGTAACACCTTTATCTTTAAGGAATCCATAAATAGAGTCTTTCTTATCAAGTCTAACAGTACGAATATAATAATTACTATGTCGACTATGGATACCACTAGAGGAGTCAACAAGCTGACTAACAGTACCACTAGGCTTAACACAGGTAATACTAGCAGAATCCTCAACGTCGAGAAGTTTTGCGTACTTTTTATTTGTTTTTCTCGCTTCATCTCTCATCTCCTCTAAGAATTTAGGGTCAGGATTTGACATCATCTTGCTATCCATAATCCCTGTTAATGATACACCTAACAATCTTTCTTCAGTTGTATTCTTATGCCATTCAGCAGATAAGAATTGAAACTTATCAAGTGTAGATTGAAAAGTACCTAATATTGTTGCTAGTCTTACTTTGTCTAGCAATGTTTCTTTTGTATCTTCTGCTCTAATGACTACCTCCGTCAAATTACAGAATTGCTTATCCCTCAAAATTATTTCCGAACAAGGGTTAGTGCCGTAGTTTAAAGAGTCATCACGTCTACCCCATTTAGAGGCCTGTTTCTGAGATGCTACCCTGTTAAAGATACCACGTTCACCAGACTTAGACTTAACTAACGATAGCCATTCTTCCATGAATACTTCCATATCTGGCTTCTCTGTGTAAGCTACTGAGTTGTTAGCAAGGCCTCTGTGTGGAAATTCATTATACCAAGCACCTATCTTAGCTTCTCTCATGCGTTTATCTGTAAGATTAGATAGTGAGATAAGAGCTGAACGTCTAACACCACCTACTACAACTATTTCACCAATCATACAAGTGATATCATGAACTTCTAATGAGTTAAGCTTACGACCTCTAGCGTTAATGAAAGACTCGATAACAAACTTAAATAGTCTTTCTAATGGTTCAGGGCCTGATGCTCTACCACCAAATGTCTTGAGTCTAGCACCTGCTGGTCTAACACGAGAGTAGTCAATGGTCGGTATGTCACCTTCCCATAAACTAGATAGAAGTTTTTTAAACGCCTTCGCCCACCCAAGTTTGCTGTCGCCAACAACAATAGTATCATCACAAGTGTTAATACTCTCTGGAATAGGTGGTAGCTTATCAATCTCTTGTCTTTCACAACTAAACCCTACTCCTGTTCCATTCATTAATATATATAAGCACTCTGAAAATGCTCTCTTGTTATTCATAGCTAAGTAACTACAGTTATAAGCTGATATGTTATCTCTTTCACATGCTTCACCAGCAGTCATAAGCAATCTCATAGATGGCATGACCTCTAGGTTAAGCACAGCACTATGTATTTTGTCTATGTCTTTACCTAGCTTAGGTTGATGTTTCTTTATAAAATCAGTTAATCTTGTTACTGTTTCATCCCAAGTTTCACGTCTTTTAAGTTCAGGTATATACCTAGCGTAACGTGATACATGAATGAATTTTTGATAGTTTGATAAGTTCATTTGGTCTCCTTCGTAGTTTTAATGTATTTAAATAAGGCGTCATGTGCTTCACCACCCGTCTTATAATTTCCTATTAGCTTTTCATCATAATAAGACTGCCATTTTTTTACTTCTTTATTAAAGTAATATTGCTTCATGATAAGTCTGCTATATAAGATTTATATCTGCCGTTCTTTTCCTTCTTCCATCCTTCAACAAGTAAAACCCAATCTGCATCCCGTAAATGTGGGGTTGAGTCATGATTTTCTAGCTTGTCAATTCTGGCGTTCATATTTCCATATGATGTTACTTGTAGCAAGTGAGTCTCTCCAGTAATAGATATACCTAATATATCACCAATACCAAAGAGGTCTTGCCTTACTCTTGCCCATGAATTCCAATGCTCAACTACTTGGACTAACCTATAGTCACCACTGTCTTTCATTCGTTTAAGAGTACGCTGAGTTGGAGATGTTTTAGCCATTACGCATCTCCTATATCATCAACAAATCTATCAGGGTCGTTGGTCTTAGGTAATTCATTACCATAACCATCCTCTTTAATGACATCTTCTTTACGCTTAACGATGTCTTTTTTAACTGTTTCAAATTGCTCTTCACTAGGATGTCCAGCAAAGATAGAGTTCCATGCTTTTTCTAGTTCGGCATCACTAATGTTTTGTGGCCTACGGCCGCTTCCTTTACCCATTATTTATCCTCCTCTTCAAGTTCAAAAAAATAGCCATTGTATCCCATGACTGGTTCATCTGCATCATACTCGTTAGTTCCTTTATCCATTATTTAACTCCTGTAAATTTAGGTTTTTGTACTCCAACAAATCCGCAGGACTGTTTATCTGTTGGCTCAAAATCAAAAGATGAATCACTGTTATGACCAATCGGCATATAGAGATACTCTTCCAATTGGCACATCATAATCATCGCACCTTGTGATGCACAATTATTATTGTAATAATCTAAGGCCATATCACAGTCAACAAAGTTAGCCACATATTGTAAATCATTGTATGACTCAGTGTATGATACGGCCATTACAAAGTTACCTACACCAACTTTACTACCTTTTTCTTCTGCCATAATACCCATAGCAAACACACCATAAAATACTATGATGAGTAATACTATTACAAGCTGAAGTATAGTTGTGGTTGATATATTGCGCCACTCTTTAAACCTCTTACGCTTTCTTGCTTGTTCTGCTTTCCACATTTTGATTCTTTCTTGCTCTCTCATATGATTCATATATGTTTTTCGTTTATATCCTAAGTAAGCCATTATTTTTTGTCCTCCAATTCAATTAGTAAATCTATATAGTGTTTTGCCTTTTCTAAGTCTTGCAAACCATTCTTATCTTTGTAACGAGTAACATACTTAATGACATTACCTTGTAAGTAGTTTAACCCATTAGCGTTAATGTAAGTAACTGGTTGAATAGCCAACTTAGAATAATGGTCACCACCTACTTGCTCTTTTAATTTACTGCCCTCATGATACTGATAATTTTCTAGTTCTATTTGCATAATTTACCCCCTTATTAATTTAGGAACAGTATTGTTCCAGTTAATGGCATGATGCCATCTCTTATGTGATTGACCCATCATTCTTAACTTAACGCTAGACGGGTTATACAACACAGAATAAAAACTTTTAGCCCATGTTGTTGCATCAAGATATATGTCAGTTAAACCACCTGAGTTGCTTTGTGTTTGTTTTTGTTCAAGTCTTAATTGTGCAACTGTCATAAAAAACATACCTGTAAAACCTTGAGAACAATAAGCATTTACATCCTCATTAATTCTACCCATGAACTGAAATGGTCTATCTGTTGAACATAAAAAACTGTTCATTACTTTTCTTGATATCTTACCTGAAAGAAATGTCTTGCTTAACCCACTACCTTCACCCCCTATAAAATCACCACCTTGTGCCATACACATAGATACAACGTTAGTATTCTTATAGAATTTAAGCATGATATCAAACACAGCTTTTATATCTTTAATGTACTTGTTAGTTACATACTTTTTATTATCGTCAAATGACCATCTAAAATCTGTATAGTCATCATCTAACATAAAGAAGTATTTATAACCTAACTTCTTAGCGATATCAAAACAAGCGTTACGAGCATATACAACTGCTTTACGATTGCCTGAGTTATCACCTATGTCAAACTTACCCTCCATATCTTTCTTAGAGAATACAACAACCTTATCTTTGTAAAGTTTTTTGTACTCTTCTACAGCAGGGTCTTCATCATCAACTACTAGAAAAATATCACCATCATATTTAAGCTTTCTAATAGTCTCGTGTGTAAATACTTTACCTACTCTGTTATGAGTAAGAATTAAAACACAATAGTCTAGTTTATTCATCTTGCTCTCTCCTAAATTGTTCTGCTAACTCCTCATTCATAGATACAAAGCCATTCTCGATAGCTTTATTTAAGTCTACGATGACTAAGCCAGACCTTTCCATTAAGTGTTTCATTGCTGGTGTAGCGTGTGCATAATAGTCAGCACATTTTTCAAAGTTAAACACGTTGTGCCTTTTTGCTGATGCGACTAAAAACCTTTTCTCATCGTCACTTATAGAGTTATTCATTTCAATCTCTCTAACTAACGTTAATGACTTATGAGTGTCTACTAGCTCATGTACGCTAGGTTGTTGATTTTTAGGTTCATACACAGGCACACCTACTTTCTGTGTATAAGGATTGTCTTTGTCTTGCTCAACAATTACCTCACCAAATAAGTCTTTACTCATTCAATACCTCCTCTTTTAACCGTTTATAAAGTTCACGCTGAGTACCATACCTATCTTCCCACATCTTTTTACCTATAGTATGAATACCCATACGCCCTTGATGATGGTAATGGCATAATGGAATCATCTCTTCATCCTTCATACCTAGTCCAGTCTTATCCCTGATATGATGTATGTTACTAGGGGGTAAATCATCTACCCCTTCGTACCATCTACAGACACAACACCCTGACTCAGCCATCTTAGTCATTCTAAGTTTGTCTGCTTTTTTCATCAGACTATCTTACCTATCCATTTGCCGTTCTTTATTACCATAGGATGAATACGAGGTTGACCATCTACAATAACTAAGCTACTCATAATGAACCGGTCTTTAAAGTTCTTAGCATAAGAAAAGGCAAGTGAGTCTTGATTAGTTAAGCATCCAGTCTGTGCGCCCCATACTAACTTATCAGGATTGCTAAAGTATTGAATACTTGCTTTACTATGGTAGTGGCCCTGGACTGTGTGCATACCATACTTCTGTGCTACTTGTAATACATTTGCTGACATACCGTGAGTAAAGAAACATCTTGAACCATCATTTAAAGTAACAGTTAAGTCTTGTACCCATTTCCAACCCTTACCTACACCTAAGAACTCGTTGTAGTGTTTAAGATATGCTTTAGGTAGGCCATATTTCAAAGCTCGTCTATATACTAACGATGAATGATTAGAATCAACTAAGGTCATGTCAGGGAATATCTTTTCTAACTCTTTGACATATTTCTTAGCTAGAACTAACTCATCACCAGCACTAGGTAAATCAGGGTCAGAGTCGTGCATAGATATTGCGTGTTGGTCTAACTCGTCCCCTATATTTACTACTAAATCAAAGCCTTTGTATTTCTTCTTTAACGCTCTAAGAAAAGACATTGATTCTTTGTGGTGGTATGGAATGTGCATATCACCTATAACCATTACTTTACTGTACTGTGTCATCTTATTCCTCCTTTTAGTAACCATATTGTTTTAAATCTAATTTAAAGCCCAAGCTTACTGCAAAACGCTCAACCTTAGCTAGGTACTCTACAAACTCTTTAATGTTTAATTTTGAAGTTGATGGTACAACCACCATTTCATCACCTAACATCTCTTGTTTATAGCTCAGGAATTTATACTTCATTAACTCGTGCATTTCCTGTTCTTCGTAACCTAAGAAACTACCTAGCTCAGTTACTAGTGCCCAGTAACGTTTATTTTGCTCAACGCTCCTATTAAAAGCAAACTTCTTAACTTCTATATCCCACGCTTTATCAGCATCAAGCTTACCAATTTGCTTTACTGCGTGTTCCAACTCCTCTTTCGATGTTACTTTGTATCTTGTCATAGTTTTTACTCCTATAAATTTTACCTTCTTTAGATGTCGCCTTAAACTCTACGTCATCCCCAAATGTTTTCTTTATTTCTTTGATGAAGTCTTTAATCATCATGATAGCCACTCCGTATACTGAAAAGTGTCAGGTTTAAAATCAAACGCCCATCTACCCTCTAAACCTTTACCATGTCTTTGTTTAACAAGATAAACTGTGCAAGGTGGTAAATCACACACAGGATTGTCATGGTCTTGGTCTAGTAACGCTTCTTCTTTAGCTTTATTACGATGGACTGAGAAAACATTATCCACCATATTTGTCAGATTGGCCGACCCTGCTACGTCAAACTTTCTAGCATGTTCAAAATCAGATGCAGTTTTTTTACTGTGAGCAACTAAGAATATATGTATATCTAAATCTCTTGATGCTACAGCAAGTTTATTGGCAAATGCTTTTTGCCCGTTAAGGTCATCTTCGTTAATGCCACACTTCATCAAACTGTCCAGCACCATAAGCTTAACCCCTAATTTCTCAGCACAGTAATAAACAACTTCCAAGACCTTACTGGTTGATGTCTCGCCTTTAGGGTCATACAAGTAAAGATTATTATCTAGCTGACTTAGAAAGTCTTTAATATAGTCAGGATTAGGTAATGCTTCACCTGTCTGTTGACACATCCTACCTAATGTGGCTTTAGGGAGCATCTCAAAACTGGCAATCATAGTTTTCTCATGTTTCATTAAACCTAACATTACCTGATTAAGCCATGCTGACTTGCCATGGCCTGAATACCCTGTCACCACGCTAACCTCACCCATCCTAACTTTAAAGTCTTTATCAGTGTTAAGAAAAGGTAGTGATAACCCACCTAGTAAATCTTCCGAAAAGTGCTTCTCTACTTCATCAAGATATTCAGATGGTTTCTTAATTTTAAGATGCTCACCTGTATCTCTTGTTTCCATATAACCTGATATTTCTTTGTCGGTTATAATTATATCTTCTAATGTTTGTGCAACCATATTTCCCCCTATTTAGTTTTAGCATAAGCATCTCTTACATTGCCTATGGCTTTCATTAGTCTGTCATGCTCTTTATCTTCTAGCTTTTTGCCTTTACGAATATCAGCACTTGCTAGACCTATTATTAATACTTCATCCCTAAGCATCTTTAATACTGCAAAAGGATTGAACTTGTGTTTCTCTACTTGAAATAATTGATTATCAGGTAGAATGTCTTTCCAGTCTAAACCTACTGTATCCAGAATTGTCTTAACTGAGCACCCGGCAAAGCAATTCAGGAGTATCCTATCACCATCCCCTTGCTTTATTCCTAACGAGTTGCTTTTATCTTCGTGTGCAGGGCAACGACACGAATACTGTCCATTGCCCGATTCACGAACTCCATCAAAGTAGTTTAAGACCTCTTGGATTAGAATGGTACGTCTGCATCAGCTCCTTCTACTGATGCGTTAGTTGTTTCAGATTGTACTTGTGGTTCTGAAATTCTCCCACTTAGAAACTTGAGCCCTGACTGCGAAGTTCTTATCCATGCGGCCATTCTCATTTCTTTGCCATTTTCTAGTGTTATATTCCCAGTGTAATCTGGGCGAGACTCGTTGTCTCCTTTGTCGTTCTTGAATAAAGCAAAGCTATTGGTGTTATCATACTGTTCAGCCATTTTTATTACCTCCTTTTTTAATGTCGTTAATTAAAGATTCAATTTCTATATCAAACTGCTTTACTGCTGTGGTTATCTTTGAGATAACCTCATCATCTCGCTCTACCTTAACAACCTTAAGTCTAAGCTCAGGTGGAAAGTCAGGGTGATATGATGCAAAATAACCATGTGTTGACTCTGTACAAGCAATTTGCCACTGGACTTGATACACATAGTTGTTAGGCATAGTTTCTGCCATAAGGTTTTTAGCGTGTGTTACATGAGTCGGGCATTTTATTTCTAAAATGGCATTCTCACCTCTTAGTAAGCCATCAGGGCTTGCGGCCGTATTCACAACAGTAGGGTGGTCAAAGCTACCACATAATGCCACTTCTTTCCCTGTTACTGCTTCAAATAAAGTTCTAGCATCTGGCTCACGTTCAACGCCATCGTGCATTGCTTTATTCATAACCACATTTGATGCTGGTTTACCTGTAATACGTTCTATTGCTAGTTCCATTCTAAGTCTTGTTTTATATGTAGACTCACCATATTTTGTTACTTTCATCAAGTCCCCCAACCTTGATGCGGTTATTTTGCCCAAACGGGCTGAAAACCACTCATCAGAACCTTGGATTAACTCTTTATTACTCATAAGTCAAAGCCCTCCTTAGTATTGTCTTGAGTGTCTGCATCTTTTGTATCATCTAGCAAGAACATACCAGCTAATGCGTATTTTCTAGCATAAGATGATGAACTACCAAAGCTCTGAGCTATATCCATACCTTTGCGATTAGGATTAATACCAGCTTGAGCCCTTACACTTAATGCTTCAGTGTTTTCTGCTTTGAATACTACAGTTGCTTCAACGTAAGGTATACCACCAACTTCTTTGACTTCATCTGTGATGAGTATTGAAGCTTTGTGTTTTTCTAGTAACGGCTTTACTGCTACTAGAATATCCTCACAACTGCGATAGTTATAATTACCAAAATTGTTACGTTGATTCTTTGGTACGTTGATTTCATTTTGAATTGCTATTAGTTCTTTCATATTTTCCTCCTTTAGTTAGTGTAATAAACTTTCTTTACTTGAGCTTTGTTTGCATTGCCTGACTTCCAATACTTGCCATCCCTATCATTAAAGAATGTTGCCATCATAGGAAAACTTATATTGTCTTTTTTAAGTCTTTCATCAAGCCACTTAATAGATTGCAAAAGATTATCTATATTAAATAACCCAGTCTTATCTTTAAGTTTAGCTTCACAATATGGCACTACGCCATTTGTTTGATGTAACTTTACCCCTTTATAGACTTTGAAGATACGATTGTATTCATCTATATTAGAATCAGCTTTTATCATATTCTGAAGTGCTGTAGTGTCACCACCTTTCTTTCCACACTGCCTTAAATATCCGTTTCTATTAAGCTCATCAATGATTTTTTGATGCCAATAACCTAGCTTATCATCAGCTTCAAAATACTTTTGTATCATATACTGATATGTTTCACTAGGTATATCAGGATTTAACTCCATCAATCTATTGAGACTATCATTGTTTACATACCCTTTTTGTCTGTATGCTTCCCAAATAATCGTTAGATAAGCATATTTTTCTAGTGATGTATGTATATATGTGTCAGCTAGAAACTCATTGATATAGTGCTTATAGTGAAAAATTTTAGTTTCTTTTTTAGACATATATCTTACCTCCATTTTCTTCTAAGAACTTAATAAAGCTTTTTAGCTTTTTTAAGTCATAGTCAGGAGATATTATCATACCACCAGCAATATTTTCACCATCATTTCTTTTGTTAAATTTCTTTTCAGCAAAGATTAGTGTCTTTTTTAGCATTTGTTCAACACTGCCTGCATTGCCGTATTCATCTTCCTCATGCTCTCCTGTAATATCGTTAGCGTCCCAATACTCAGGTACTTCTATTGCAAATACTATTGTTTTCATTTTCATTTTTAGATTCCTTATATAGTTAAAAAACTTTGTTACTTATACTCTTACTTCTACTCTTACTTCTACTCTTACTGTCTGAAACTACTTAACTGCTTTATTTACTATGGTTCTGTCATAATTTGTTTACCCCCTGTCCATGTCAATATCCATATGATATCCATATGATTTATTGTTTTGTTTTTGATTGTATGTCTACCCCCCTTTTTATCCAAGCTGTTAAAATCTTTTCATGTTCGGCTGACATTAAGAACATTACCGATTCAACACCAATGACATCTATTAACATCTCAAAGTCAGTTAGTATTTCGTGCGCCCATTGTTGCTGGTCTGGGTTACCTGATTCATTGTCTATCTGTTCAAATTCAATATCTAAGTCTTTCATATTTTCCTCCTATATGGTTTCAACCCCCTCTACTACCATAAGTATATTATGATTTTGATTGGGATTATTGTTTAAAATCAATAGTTTATAGGGGTTAGGTGTGTCTGCGATAAACCCCTTATAAACACTGCTTAGTAGCAACCTGTGTTAGTACATATGATTAGCTCTGAGTCGTATATGAAAGTTGGTGAGCCATCATCTTTAGGAACTACAAAGTATTCAATCTCGTTTCCGTCATCATTGCCTTTGATAACGTAACCTGATTCTTTAGCATTATCAATTATTACTAACGAACCATCTGACTTCCAGATTGAGTTACTTTCTGATTTAGATGCAGGCTCAGAAAAAAACTCTGAGCCACCAAAAAGTGAATCAGCTCTTGCTGAGTTCACGATGTTTCTTGCAAAGATAAAAACTAATATCACTGCAAGTAAAGCTGTTAGTGCTGGTTTCATTTTATTCATTCGTCATCTCCTTGGTTGCCTTCGTAATTAGAACTCCTGATTGGTGTTCTACCCTGTGCTGTGTTGCCATGTAATTCATCAGCCAATACTTGCTCTAATGTTTCATTATCAAAGTATCGTACAGGCGATGATACCCACTTACCAGTCTCAGCATCTTGTTTTGCATCGTTCCAAGATTCATCTTGACCTTTTCTTGTTGAGTGCATAATTTCTTTCTCTTGCACAATTTGATAAGCAGACCATATTCTATCTAGGCATTTGTTTCTTTGTCTTTCTCTTTGCTCTTGATAGATTGGTCTATTGTCAGGCACAGGATTACCATGCCTATTCAATCTCATATGCTGGTAATTAATAGCTTTCTCAGCGAGATTAGCTATTCTCTCTAGCGTAACTTGAGGTGGTCTGCGTGAGCGTGAAATATAAGATGCGTATTCTTCAGCTCTAATTGCATAATTATCAAGCTTACCATTTGCACTGCTTGACCTACGATTTTTATTCTTCATAATGCCTCCTAGTATTTATTATTAGTGAAAACTTCAACACCATCTTCATAAGATGTAGCACCAAATGTTAGATTACCATCTAATTCTTTGATATCTGATTCTCTTAGAATCTGCATTGTGTTTTCTTCATCGTTAAGAACAGAACCATAAAGAAGCTTATCATCTAGCGTAAGACTTCCTATTAGCTCTTTTTGTCGCTTTTCAGTTAAGTACACGTTTTTCATTCTTAGATGAGCTAACGCTTTTTTACTGAATTGCTCTTTGTACTCTTTGACATGTTCGTTATGCAAACTGTCATCAAATACTTTTTCGTTATGTTTTTTAAATGCTTTAACGTGTGCATCGTTTTTGTATTGAAATCCCATTATTCATTCTCCCATTCTTCGTCATCATCAGGCTCATTGCCCCAATCCGTGTAGTCATAAACCCCTGAGTTGTAACGCTCAAGTTGGTCAAATATTTCAAACTCATCCATCTCTAACGCTTTAACTGTTGCTAAGTCTATAACTTCATTCATGTCTTTAAACTTAATCCTAGGGTCATTATAATTCCAAGACCTAAGTTCTACCTCTGTTCTTTTGCTTATCTTACCTTGTTCTATTAGTTCTGATAATACTATTTGAAATGTACTCATTTTTTTGTCTCCTTTAAAATTATAGTATGTGTGATACCTGTGTAATCAGTCCAGGGGATATCAAGAAATTGCCCTGCCCCTTGTATTGCATCCATTTTCTTCTTAAACATCCTATCTGTGTAGTTTGCCATAGTTGGAAATGGTGAAAAAGGCGGATTAACATATCTACCCATCATTGACTGACCTTTTCTTAAATCTACTAACAACCTAATACGCTCATCTATTGGCTTGTCATTCCAATTAGTAGCTTGATAAGAGTGATAGGTGTAAGTTACGTTGTCGTAAGGGGCTTGTTTTACCAAACCCCAATCGATTGGTTTTTTGAGTTTAGCGTGATAGTCACGTTCACGCTGTCCCCAAATACTTTCACCTAGTTGAAATGTTTTCATTTTTCCCCCTTGTAGTTGAGTTCGTATGCTTTTAATTCAGGTGAATCTACTTTATTATTAGCACACCAACCAAACTGATTGTACATGCCCATAAATGTAACAGATGAACACCAACCATTGTCGTTGTGTCTGAATATAGCTTGTTCACCACATTCACAGCATACTGTTGTATTTGTTTCATTCATTTTTTAGTCCTCCGTTTGTAATCATCATCGAGTCTTGAATTGATTTCTCTATTCATACCTCGCCACTCATATTTAGGTATTTCTTGTAACGTATCTGGCGCTACACCAGCCATAACATCTATTGCTCTTGCCAACCTATCATTACAACCTCTGTAATAATTAGCATCTTTTAGTAATCGTTTATATTTCATCTTTTTGCTCCTTAGTTATTGAATGAACCTTCAGTGTTGCATTAATACCTCTTGCTTTAAGATAAGACTTAGCTTTTTGAGCCCCTTGCCAATCTGGTGTTACTAGATATGTCTTAGGGTCCATAAAAAAGCCATTCTTAATTACTGCATTAATTGAATATACTAACATAAATTTCTCCTTAAAATATTGCTTCGCCACATTCTAGCAAAGCTTGTTTATATAAGTCACGCTGAGTTTGAGCTTTCTCACCCGTTGCAACTACCTTTAAACCATTTCGCTCACAAAAGTGTCTTGCTTCTCTGAGTGATAAAAACTTGCGTACTACCCATCCATCTGAATCCACTGCTGTGTGTGTAAAAATCCTTTTCATAAAAAATCTCCTTAATGTATTGTGTCAGTTAATGTTTCGTAAATTTGAGTTAAATACTCAGTCTCGTAGCTTTCAAGTATTACCATGATTGCTTCAAGCATTTCGTCTCTATTTTCCAAATTAATCTCCTGTAAAAATGGTGGAGCAGGTGGGAGTTGAACCCACTTTCAAGCCCTGACTTAACATTAAGCTTGTCGATACCAATTCTGCCCCGGGTTGATTTATAAAAAAGTTTTAGCTGATTCACTACCTAGAACTTTTACTTTTTCTACAAAGTATTCTTTTTCATCGTCATCTTGTAGATGTGAAGTTTTATTTAATGCTATTGCAACATCTTCAGCATCTTTTTCATTAACGAATGTAAGTGAAAAGTCTGTGAATATGTTTTTTATTTCCCATATTGTTATGTCCATAATAATCTCCTTAAATTTGCTGATGGTCTCATCAGTATGCCAAAAAGACATAGACAGGCTTTCGCCTGTTTCGACCTTACTTAATCCAAACGATGTTGCCGTTTTGGTCAATATAATAGTGATTATATTCCATGACGTTTCTCCTTAGTTAGTTTATATTAACGTGCTTGTATTCTAAAGTTTCCAACTCTGTTTGAGTTTTGTAATTCTTGTAACACTTCAAATGCTTCTTTGTAACTAGCATAAGAATTTAATAAAAAATCTCCGTTAAATAAGTCATAAACTTCCATGACGTTCTCCTTTTAAAGTTAAAATTATTCTTTAATAAAACTACCATCGTTGTTACGACCTAAACCATAGTCATGGTTCTCGATAGTACGTTCTACCCAATTCCAAAATTCTATTACATGTTGGTCATAGTTATCCATTCTTGTATTTCCTTTTAAAGTTAATAAGTGTCTCTCTCTTACATATATAAGTATTTAAATGGCGGGTGGCTTCCCACCCCCCACCTCCTTACTTATTGAGTTTGAATATCATTGGGAATTTAGTTATCTCAAAGAAATTCTCATAGACTTTCTTAATATCTGACTCAGGCACATTAAACACTTGGCTTAATGCAATTAAATCAGTTCTGTCATAAGTCTGATTTTTATCTAATGCAGAATCACTCTCTACAATTACATTAGCAATTCTGTGAAGCTTCAATTCAGTTTGTTCAGATTTAAATTTCATCTTGTGTCTCCTTTAGTTAATGTCTACTGCTTACATATATAAGTATTTAAATGGCGGGTCAGGTTAATTAGGGTCAAAAAAAGCTCAATTAAGAGCTGTTATTGGAGAAATTGGTATGTTTTTAAAAGTTGTTTTTTGCTAAAACCTAAGTCATTGATTTATAAGGGTTTTTTAGGGGTCTAGGATGCTCTACCAGAGCTTTTTGGCTCTAGGCATAGGTTAGTATACCTGAAAACGTGTTTTTTGTAAGTCATTGATTTTAAAGCTCTTTTTCTATCTGTCTAACCACAGTACATTCTTCAGTTATTACATGAGTATGAACTGTTGGTTCTACTGTATCTAAATAGTCCCCACCTATAAAAGCAGTCGCTAAAGCTATAATAGATACTATTGTTTGTTTCGTGGTTTCCAAGTGCAAGTTTCCTCTTTTACTGAGTTCTCAATATAGTCGTTAATCTCAAAATTATACTCTTTTGTTGTTTTAGTGTGTGTGTAGCAATCTTTATCATGAAAAGGTAAGGATAGGGGCTTATACGCCTCCCCTATCACTGTACCTGTTACAGCTCCACTAAGATATAATAGTGTAACTATAGTCATTACTTAGTCAAAAAGTTCCATACTTTATGCCATACTTTTTTACCGGCTTTTTCCCATACCCAAAGTAATACGACAAGTCCAACGACCCACTGCCAAAGAGGATATGATACAGCTATTAGTTCTGCATGATTCATAGATAAGTTCCTATAAAGTTAAAACTCCCTACCCCTGTTCTAAACCCTGTTGTTGCAGATTTAAATAAGGCGCAATCACTTGCGTAAATTTAGTGTTAGTCGCTAATACATCTAACATCCTAGCTGGTACACCACCTGTTTGACCCATTTTATATAGTATCTCGCCAATCACTCTAGGCGATTGGGCCATTAGAAAAGCTGTTGCCATAGGGATACTTGCTACGCCAGTGGCAACACCACCTGCGGCCCCTACACCAGCAGTTGAGAAGCCTATTGACCTAGGAGCAAAACCTTTAAAAGCATTACCCATAATCTGAGGTATTAATGCACCTACTTCACCAAATTCATCTAGTGATTGAATCGTTTTAAGTCTGCTACCAAAGTTAGTATTAACATTATTTCTACTTGCTGAAGTCAGTTTTCTTAATGTAGAGTCAATAGTTTTACCTGATTGTTTGCTTAAAGATAATGTTTTACCAAGGTCATCTTTAATAAACTGAGCATCTGCGCCATATTCTTTCATCATTTTTTTATAAGCAGGGTCAACATTACCTATTGCAGTTCTTACATTACTAGCAATTCTATTTCCAGCTGTTTTCATTTGATTACTACCTAGAGGTAAGCTTTCTATTTGACCTTGCAGTGATTGTTTTAGCTTATCCATTCCCTCGATAGTGTGAAGTTTCTTATGTTTCTGAAAATACTTAACTTTGCTTTCCATTAAGTTCAAGAATTTCATCATAGCAGGGTCTGTGACAATACCATTAGTTCTAGCAAAATCATCTTTTGTCTTTTTAATGGTTTCATTTAATTCATCAAATGCTTTTGTTACTCTTGTTTGACCTATCTTACCCATAGACTTGTCATATTTAGCATTTTTAGCTTTAATTGCATCGCTTAACTTTCTTTGTGCTAACTCAACAAGCTCAGTGTCATCTATCTTACCTCTCATCTGCTCTACAAAGCCCTTACTAGGGTTCTGTTTTCTCGTTAAGAATGATTGAGCTGAATCTGCACCTGCCCGTAAAGCACCACCAAAAGCTTGTGAACCTACCCTTGCTGTTGCTGTATCTAATAAAGCTCCAGCACCTTTTCCAATAGCTTTTACCCCACCACCCAGGTTTCTAATAGGGTCAACTAAGTCAGTTGCTTTGCCTACAGCATTACTTATCTTACCTGCTGTACCAGCTTTACTTGCTAACCTTGTGCCTGTTCTAACAACACCACCTACACCAGTAGCATCTAAAGCCAAACCAAATGGGTCTGTAGCAAGTGTATTTTTCCATGCTTGTTCACTACCGTATCTATCTTTAAGCATCTGAGACATGTTAGCTGACTTATCAGTGTATTCTTTTACTTCTTCTTCTGTATAGTTATCAGCCATACCAAATAAGTCATTACTTATACCATAACCTGTTGCAACGTCCCCTATGGCTTCAGCAGTGTCTATTGGGTTAAGTATTGCAGAACCAATATTTTTAACAACGCCAACAGCACTTCTAGGAATATTAACTAAGCCCTCTTTTGCGGCGTCACCCCATGTCCTATTTTCTATGATGTCAAGTCGCTTTTGTTCTGCTTTTTGATTGCTAGATAATTGCTGTGCTTGTCTAATGACTTCATCTTGACTTGCGCCAACAGGCCCTTGCACCTTGATAATATTACCATCAGGTGATTTAACTTCGTATATTTTTGTTTCCATTAATTACCCTTTTATTATCCTACGATTGACCAACCACCATTAGATTGCGTATCTCTTGTTTTGTATGTTCCAGGAGAATAACCTGGAATTACACCTTCTGCGCCTTTGAAGAAATTATTACCCTCAGCTTGGTTAAATAAATCAACCTTGTCTTTAGCTTTGTTTCTTCTTCGTTTTGTAAGTGCTAACAAACCAGCTCTTGATTGAGCGGCGTTACCAGTCATTACTTGGATTAAGAAATCTCTTTCTGCAGGTGTATCAAGACCTCTAGCGCCAATACCTAATTCTTTAATTGCTCTAAAGACATCCATTTGCAACATAGCATTTAAGTTCTCAGTGTTAGCAAGATACTCATCCCAATCATCGTTGCTCCAATCAGTTGCACCTTCGCCTTGAAAGAATTTAGTAACACTAGCTTTCCAATCACCAAAATTCCCTTCGAAATATTTAAAATTAGGGTCTTCTAGTTTTTGTATAACGCCATCAAGCTTCTGATACTCACTATAATCTTCATTAATAGTGCTAATCATTTCTTGAGCTGAAGTTTGTCCTGCTTCACCCCATGCGTTAGTTTCATTACCTGCTAGTCTATTACCATTAGCATCATACTGAACTTCATCTTTACCAAGTTTAAATCCTTCTTTGGCCGCAGTGTATTTCTTATAGTCCTCAAAAGATATAGTACCATTATTTAACGCTTGTTTTAAATACAAGTCCTCATTAAAGCGATTAACTGTTTTCACTTTATCTGGTTGAGCGTTATAGTCAGGCGCAACTTGAGTTACGTTACCATTCTGGTCTGTTCTTTGTACTCTTGAATCAACACCACCTGAATACTTAAACTTTCTTGTTTCATTAGGTTTACCATAACCTTCTCTAAACTGTTTCATTCTTTGTTCTTGCTCTTCAGCTTCAGTGTACTCTTGTAACTTTCTAGTTTGCTCTATGTTTGATGTTAGATTGTCATATGGTTTTTGAGCTTGAACCATGCCATCTTGTAAAGCTTTACCCAAATAAGGGGTTATTGTTCCATAGCCTTTATTTTGAGGTTGAGATAAATAACTCATACCTGCACCTAGCAACCCTCTCATTAACGATTGATTACTAGCTTTATTTACATCTGCTTGATTTAACAGTCCTGCTTGTTTGTAAGCTTCTGTATCTATTGTAGAACCAGCACCAAATATATTGCTACCTGTTCCAAAAATATCTTTTAAAAAGTCCATATTAAATAAGTCCTTGCGTTTGTAGTTTTTTAATTCTAGGATTAGAGTTCATAGTAGGTGTTCCTTGTGATAAATCTACTTGTGGCCTAGATATGTTTGGTTGTGCGTGTTGTATTTGCTGTTGTTGAGGTTGTTGTTGCAATGCGTTTGCTCCTTGATTAATAGCCATCATTGACATATCTCTATTCGTTAACCCTGTTGCATCTTGAAAGCCACTACCTATTGTACTTCCTAAGCCACCCATACTTGCATTAGCGGCCGCTTGTTGTGCGCCTGTTTGTGCTAAATGAGATGCGCCTTGCATACCTGATGCTCCAGCACCACTTGCTACTCCAGCGCCACCAAAACCAGCAGTTGCCCCACCCATTGCGCCCCCTACTGCGGCCCCTTTCAATGGGTCTTGTCCAGATAACATTGCTCCTCCAGCTCCTAAGCCAGCCCCTATTAACATAGCTTCAGCCATTACTTACCTCCACCTGATTGTGATGTCGATGATGTACTACCACCTGGTGCACCCCATACAGCGTTAGTGTAATTAGATAGATGTTGTTGGTTGGCATTTTGCCCGTAATCATGCCTGGCGATA
>Ga0209534_10002435_pt1 | contig 18464 bp, 14 predicted proteins | sample COG_07_FD_184751 | JGI IMG/M metagenome (GOLD analysis project Ga0209534, IMG submission 184751) | Pelagic Microbial community sample from North Sea - COGITO 998_met_07 (SPAdes) (version 2) | ecosystem: Environmental > Aquatic > Marine > Neritic zone/Coastal water | place: Helgoland, sampling...
GCCTGTCTTTCCCCTTCCCATAAGGTGTAATCTGTTGAAAATTCTCCACTACTCCATTTAGCACAACTACCTTGATCCCACCAAGGTACTACTTTTTTAGCATCATCATATATTCCAACTGGATTAAATGTCCACGGATTTGCATCTAAAATAATATCAATTATTATAGGGAATGGAAATGGTAATTTAGCAGCATATTCTTTAAGTACAGTTTCTAAAAGCCACACCGATATTGCACATATAAAACATATAGCTATTACTACAATTCCAAAATCTGATATTGTTCCCACTAAATCTGTAAATTTTTTAATAACAGGATTATTTTCAAAACGTTTTATAAATTCTGATAAAAAATTCATAACTTTACACATGACTATCTGAAAATTATTTCCACACTTGCTCATGCCTATATATTATATTATAACATTTTTATTAACACAATAATCTAACCAAGTTCTCTGTACTTTTTTTAAATTATAATATGCATAAATACCATTCATATAATGAGTTTTATTATTTTTTCTATATTCTTTATCATTTAAATATCTATAAAAATATTGTAATATATCTGTAACCGATGAATCTTTATTTAAATATTTTAACATAACTTTTTTACCAACATCTATTAAATAAATAATAGTTTGCCAATCATAATTTGAACATAATACATGATACATATAATTTGAATATAATTCAAAATATTCTTCTTTAATTATATCTTTATTATGTGAATAACATTTACCATAATTCATTAAGTATGATTTATTTTTACATCTTCTACCATTTTTTGTATTACATAAACATCTTAATTTTCCAACACCACCATGACACATCATTAATATATTTCTTTTATGATCATTATCAAAAGGTTTATCTATATTAATATTCATTTCTCTACATAATGGACAATTTACATATAAATTTCCATGTTTATATACTAAATTTTTATAACAACAAAAATGATAATTATGACCACAGCTTAATTTTTTAACAATATGATCTTTTTTTATTTCTTCTAAACAAATAGAACAAGTCTCCATTACATTATAAGTATTCTTATAATCTTAAATAAATTTGATATTATTTAAATATTAATTTATAATAATATAAAAATGCTTAGTAACTTCATTCGTCAATCTCAACCATGGACTATGAGCGTTTCACCTGTCCTGGGAAGATGGCGTCGTAATGATAATATCAATAGAAAGATTGATTTGGCTAATATTGATAATTGTGGTGATAGAGTTTGTGGAGATCTTTATGATGAAATGAAACCTAGAATTAATATATTTGATGATAAATTAAAGAAAAATATGGATGATTGTGACCAAGAAAAATGTGTATGCGTTGGTGAAAATATTGATTCACACGATAATAGTTTATATCATAAATCACTTAAATCACCTTTTAATAATTATAATTATTCAATTAAATCAATTGTAAATGATTACAATCAAAGATGGAAACAAAATCTTACAGTAGAAGAATATCTTAAAAATTTTACAAGATTTCACAGAGGATCTTGTTGAGATTTTAAATGTCGTGAACATGTATTGTATCCTAACTTACAATTCTTATTGCATATTTCACCTTTATTTTTTCCAGATTTTAATACACATTGACACATTTTATTTTCAAAAGGATTATTTTCATCTATAATGTGGACTTTTGGATTAATTCTTTTTATACCATTTACTATTGGAATTTTCATATGTGGTTTTGCACAATAAGGACATTTATTATATTTACCATATAAAAGTGTAGATTGAATACATTCATAATGAAATAAAGATTTACAATTACAATCTAAACTTATAGAAAATTTATTTTTTAAATCTTCTCCACATATTATACAACTCATATTTAAGTATATATTAATATATTATATTGTATTTAAATGATTTATAATCAAAATTTAGATGTTAAATTAATTAATATTAAAAAAAAATTAAAATATTCTGATTTATGTACATTAATACCCATTAAATATAATAATGAAGATTTAATTATTCAAACTCCTAAAATGTATATACCATATGGTGAAAAATATGTATATAATAATTCTAAAAAAAAATATTTAGATATATCATTTCAAAATATAAAAAATGACAATAATATTAAAATTTTATATGATAATTTATTATTAATATATGATAAAGTTAATAATTTTTATGAATATTATCTAGATGATATTATAAAAAAATATAATAAAAATGATTTACTTAGATTAAAAATTAATAAAAATATTTTAATTTTTGATCAAAATAAAAATATTATAGATAAAATTATAAATAATCTATATGGAAATTTTATAATTCATTTACAAGGATTATGGTTAATTAATGAAACACTTTATTTTCATTGGGAATTATTACAATGTAAAATAGATATGCCATTATATTTAAGTGAATACAGTTTTATAGATGATAATATACCAAGTAAAGGTAAAGGAAAAGGTAAAGGTAAGGGTTTACCACCTCCTCCACCGCCTCCACCGCCTCCACCGCCGCCCACAAATTCTAAATATGATATGATGATTAAAATGGGTATTCCCAAAGAAGCTGTATTACAAAAAATGCGTTTAGAAAATACCCCAAAAAAGATTCAGCCAAAAGATTTACAAAATATTACTTTAAAAAAAACAAAACCTATAGAAAAAAAGAAAACTGATGATATGCCTTATCTTTCTGAATTATTAAAAAGAATTAAATTAATATCTAATATTTAATATATGACTAGATCTAAAAGTAAATCTAAAACAAAATCTTTTAAATATTATATAGATGATTTATTAAAACCTGTCAAAAAATCTAAGAAAAGATATAAAAAATCTGCGAACTCTAAAAAGAAAAAACCGCAAAAAAAACTTAAAAGATAATTTATTTTTTTTTTATAATATAATTTATATAATGTCTACTGTTAATGATTTAATAGATGAAATTAAATCAGGTTGTCCTGAATTATCTGATTCCATTGAAATTATGAGAAAGAATATACATCATAAAACAAGATCAAAAGCAATAAAAACTAAAAAGAAACCTATTAAACCACCTGTTAAACCTCCTGTTAAAACACCTAAAAAAGAACCAGTAAAAAAACCTAAAAAAGAACAATCAAATCCACCAACACCTGATCCACCTGACGAAGGAAAACCATTTAGTTCCATTCAGGGTTGTGGTGTAGTAAATTTTAATGATTCTAATATTGATAAAATTAAAAAAACATCTTTCTTAAAGAAATCTACTTCTAAGGGATTTACAGAAATATCAACAGATCCAGATGGAAATTGTGGATATCATGGTTTATTACAAGGTATGTTTGAAACATATTATTTATTGGGAAATGAATCTAGTAATTATCTTAAACAATTTATTAAAGAAATTAAAGAAAAATTTAAAGTTGATCCCAAAGAAATTGCTGCTAATAATAGAAAAAAAAATTATATTAGTATTCCAAGAGAAATTGTTAATCATTTTAGAAGACATTTATTAGAATTAATTGATCCAAAAAGAAAAATGCCGGATGGTTCTACTATACATTATTTTGAAAGAGAAGATGAAGTTCCTGATGTTTTATATGATACTACAAAAGAAAAATATACAAAAAAAAGAAAATCTATTAAAGCTATAAAAGAAAATATAAAAAAAAATAAAGAAATATATGAAAATGTTGAAGGAGGTATTAAAGATACCGGATCAATTTTAAAACCCAATTGGTTGAGAGAAGAAGTTATAGCAAGAATTATAACAATATTTGGTATATCTATTTATGCATTTTTAACATATAAAGATAGAATAACACTAAAAGATTTTATAACTCTAGTACCAAATAAGTGTGAAGGTATAAAAAATTGTGGACATATTATTTTTATGGTAAATAATGGTAATCATTTCACTTATTTAAAAACAGATATCCAAGGATATGATAGAAATATATTAGATTGCTTAGATGTTGAATCAGTTGAATCAAATAGTGATGCAAAATCAGTATCATCTGATAAAAATAGTGATGTTCAAAAATTATTAGATATGGGATTTAATAAAGAAGATATAGCCAAAGCCGCGCCATTTAAAAATTTACAAGAAGCCATTGATAAATTAACTAAAAAAGGTGATGATGGACCTGGTGATGGTGAAATTCCTGATTTTGATTTAGAAGGAATGACAAGTGATTCTAATGAATCACAAAAATCAAATAAATCTAGTAAATCAAATAAATCTAGTAAATCAAATAAATCTAGTAAATCACAGAAATCAAATAGATCAAATAAATCTAGTAAATCACAGAAATCAAATGAATCAATACCAAATCTAAATTTATCTGATATGAGTGGTAGTGATAATGGTAAACCAGCCGAATTAGGGAAAGTTTTTTCAGATTTCAGTATTAATTCATCTAATAATTCATCTAATAAATCTAAATCTATATCAAATACAGATGAATTAAATGTAAAATATGATTATTCAAAAAATCCTGATTTATATAAGAAAGAATTATATAAATTAATTGAGAAAAAATTACAAGGTATGCCTGATACTGTCATTAAAAAAGAATATGAGGAAAGATTACGTAAATTAAAATCTAAGAAATAATTATATGGATAATATTTTTATATTTGATGAAAATGTCTCAGATAATGAATGTGATGAAGACTATATAAATGAAAATGAAATTATATATAGAGAAAAAATTGAATCTAATAATGTTGTAAATGGAATTTATGATATAAGTAAATTAATTACAAAAGATATATATCGTGAAAACATATTACTTTCTAATGTAAATAGTGATACCATTCCCATAAATGATAATACTATTAGGTTTAATTTTATGAATACCCCAACAAATGGTATTCAATATAAAACAAAAATAATTGGTTTTAAATTAAATGAATGTATATTTAGTTCACCTGTTTATAATATTAAGTCAGACCAGAAAATTAAATTCATGACATCAGGCACCACCACCAGCCAACCAACGCCCCTGACCATAACAATTCCTAAGGCATACTATACAATTAATAGATTACTAGATACTATTAATAGTTCAATACTATCTAATAATAAACCTATAAGTAATTATTTACTTTTTAATTATAATACTGATATGTCATTAATAGAAATAATTGGAATTAACTCTATAATAATAAATGCTTATAATGAATTTTTACAAAGATTAGGTTTTATTAAATTAAAGAATAGTAGTATTACTACCTCCACCGGAAAAACGGAGACTGCCGAAACGCATCCATCATTAGCCCAAGGTATTTTTTTAGATGTAGTTATTGATGAGATACCATACAAAGCATGTAAACAAAATTTAAAAGGAAGGAATATTATCCATAGAATACCTGTAAATCCCACATCATTGTCGTCTATAATATATTATAGAGCAAATTATATAGAAAATAAATCTCAATATTTATTCTTTCCAATTAGTTTAAGTCAATTAACAGTTAGTCTTTATGTAGATGAAGAACCTTTACCAATGGAAAATATGAATATATCATTTGATTTTGAATTAGTTATATTAAATAAATAATTAATTGGTCATTACATCTTCATGTTTTACTAACCAAGTTGATTGTTTTTCGCCTGATTTTTTACCAGGTTTACAACATATTTTATATGAGTTTGCAGTTTTATCTTCTATAACACCTTCATATGTTTTATTTCCTCTACTAAATTTAACTTTTGTTCCATTTTCTAATAGTTTTTTCCCCTCTGGTTTTGTTTGTTTTTTACTAGTTTTCTTTTTTGGCGATGGACTATCTTTTCTATAATCATTTACAACTATATCTGGCTTAGTAAATGGTAAATATTCATGAGTATTATTACTTATTTCTATATTTCCTTCATGTATATAATATTCTGATGTTATACTTTTAATTTCATTATATAATTCATTTATTCTTATTGTATTTCTTATATAATCTTGTTTTTTTTCTTTTAATTCTTGATCACTTAGAGATTCGTCATATAATTTAGATATAATATTATTTAAATCAGGTTTTAATTCTTTAATAATTTGATTATAATTTTTGTTAATAATATCTATTTTATTTGATCTAACAAACTTTATAAATAAATCATTTAATTTATCTAATTCTTTATCATACTCTTCTTTTTTAGATATATTATTTTTTATTAAACTAGGATCTATATCAATAAATTTACTAATAACTTCCCAATTTATCATATTATTCAGTTCATTTTTAAGAGTTGATAAATCTTTTATATATTTCGGTAATATTATGCGTATTTTTACTCCACATTTAGATTTTCCATCTTCTCCACAATTAAAAATAACTTCATTAGATTTTTCTATAAATTGTTTATGTTTTTTACAATCTATACAATTTTTATATTGTTTATCTGAATAAAATAAATGTTTCTCATTAAAAAATATTTGTATTAAATTTAAATATTCATCCATAACTATTTATATTATTATATAATTTATTTATTTTGTGATTATAAATTAATTTATTTATTTTTTTTGATTTATATCTGTTATATAATAAATATATAAATATACATAAAACAGAAAATATAATTAAATGTATTATTAAATAATCATATCTTCCTGTAATTTTAGGTTTTGGTTTAGGAATATCATTATTTAAATGTATATTTTTATTAATATTATTAAAAAAAGATATCGTCTTTACATCTACTAAATTTGGTTTCATAATTAAATAATATATATACTATTTTTTTATTTAAACGAACTCATTGCTTTGAGAAATTAAAAATACATATAAAACAATACTAGGTATTAATATAACTAAAAAGAATGGATATAATGTTTGATCTTTACCAGTTCCATATGATTTTATAGAGCCATCTTTATTAAATAATAATAAGGGTTTTTTAACAAATAAAGCAATTCCAAATAATACTTGTGCAATTATAACTATAAATAAATTTCTGTCGATATTTATAATCATTTATATATTAATATAAAATATTTTAATAAAAAAATTTTAAGTAAAATTAATCACTTAATTAGAATAAGTAAATAAATCACTTAGTTAGAATAAGCTAATCCACCCATACCACTCATAATACGAAGAACATTATAGTTGACAGCGTAGATATTATTGGGATATCCTTCGAGATTACCCGCATCCGCGGTTTTAACACCAGTTGTTACTAATTGAGCATTATCAATTCTTGAAAAGTTACATGTTCCAGATGGTTGATGTTCTTCTGGTTTAAGAGCAAATGAGTATACAGCGACACCGTGCCCATGTTCGTGTGAATCGGAGGCATTACCATATCCACTATGATATTGCCATACTTGTGAAACAGTAAAATAATTTCTATCTCTTGCAGCGAATCTATCATGACCATTTAATTTAAGTTGAAATTTAGCCTCATCGTGCAGTTGGTGAAATGTGCCATTTACATTGTCGGTGTCGGTCTTGTCCCCCACCCTCCACTTACCAGTCCATATAAGTTCTTTAACTGGATGATTAAAGGTTAAAGTACAAGTTGAGTTATCACTAGAAAAGTTTTGATACTGAATTTGTGTAATTAAGTATTCATGACTTACCTGAGCAAATCTACGTCTTTCATCAGTATCAAGGTAAATGTAGTCAGCCCAAAGTTGTGGATTGTCGCATGTGTTCATTGGATTACCATTTACAATAATTTTGACTTCATGATATTGAAGAGCAATTAATGGTAAAGCTAATCCAGGATTTTCACAAAACCAGAATCGTAATGGTATAAAACAGTTACCAGCCACCGCATGGACGCCGTAGCGGTTATTACCCAGCTGGGACATTATTTGAAAATTAGGACCGGATGCGCTGCCGGCCTTTCCACAGTATCCAGTAGGATTGGGTTCAGTTAATTCAGCCCAAGTTTCCATCCAGTGACCATATTGTCTATCAATAGTTTGACCACCAATTTCACATTCAACTGTATTAATCCATTGCGCAGCATCATTCCCTCCCGTGCCCGCATCTAATGAACCATCTACTTCAATATATAATCTGTTAACTAAATCACCATTGCGAGCAATAGTCGCTGTGCAACGGCCAGCCCCATCAGAAAAAACCCCAGCCCAGGTTTGCTGAATAGATTCCATAGAAAAGTTAGTGTGTCTGCGGTAGACTACTTTAAAGAAAGTAATTTGTGGATTGCCAGTAAGATAGATGTCTTGTGCGCCATAAGCTACTAATTGCATTAATCCTCCTCCCATAGTTTTTTATACTATAGCTTAGAAAAAAATTTTGCGTAAATTATAAAATAAAAATTAAGTAAATAACTTTAATAAATCATTTAGTTAGAATAAGCTAAACCACCCATACCACTCATAATACGAAGGACATTGTAATTAACAGCGTAGATGTTATTAGGAAGAGCTGTGGGATCTCCTAATGATAGACCAGTCGTTACTAATTGAGCATTATCAATTCTAGAGAAGTTACATGTTCCAGATGGTTGGTGTTCTTCTGGTTTAAGAGCGAATGAGTATACAGCGATAGCTTGACCATTTACATTAGGTTTTCCAACTGAGAGGTTTTGCGTTGTTGTGTCGATACCGGCTTCTGGCGCCATCGAAGCACTTAAACTACCAAAACCAGTGTGATATTGCCATACTTGAGACATAGTAAAATAATTTCTATCTCTTGCGGCAAATCTATCATGACCATTAAGTTTTAATTGAAATTTATTGTCCGCTAGTGGTTCAAAAGATCCAGCTGACGCGAAATACTTTAAGGCTTCTAAACCAACGCCGGCCGGGAGAGAACTCGAAGAATCGACTTGAACTGGAACAGGTTCTGTGCGAGTCGGACCATACCATTTACCAGTCCATACAAGTTCTTTAACTGGATGATTAAAGGTTAAAGTACAAGTTTTGTTATCAGTAGAAAAATTTTGATATTGAATTTGTGTAATTAAATATTCATGGCTTACCTGAGCGAATCTGCGTCTTTCATCAGTATCAAGGTAAATATAATCTGCCCAAAGAACAGCTGTATCCAAACCCGTTGTTTGGTCTGCAGCATCTTCGGGTAAATTATTTCCTGTTAAAATAATTTTGACTTCATGATATTGAAGTGCGATTAATGGAAGTGCTAATCCAGGATTCTCACAAAACCAGAATCTTAATGGAACAAATAAAGAACCACTTGTGGCTGTATCAAAGCCCCCACCCATACCAGACATTAATTGAAAAGTTGTACCTGAATTGTCGTTCGGCGGGGTGGATTGGGTGGGATTACCATCGACTTTGTACTTACCGGTAGCACAATATCCAGAAGGATTATATTCAGTTAATTCAGCCCAAGCTTCCATCCAGTGACCATATTGTCTATCAATAGTTTGACCACCAATCTCACATTCAACTGTATCAATCCATTGAGCAGTGGGATTGCGTCCGATTTTATGACCTAAATGCCGTTGACTGCCAGCTGTACCATAAGGAACTTCAACATATAATCTGCTAACTAAATCACCATTTCTAGCAATAGTTGCAGTGCAACGACCTTGTCCTCTTGTTCCAAATGTTCCAGCCCAGGTTTGTTGAATAGATTCCATAGAAAAATTAGTGTGTCTGCGATAGACTACTTTAAAGAAAGTAATCTGTGGATTACCAGTAAGATAGATGTCTTGTGCTCCGTAAGCTACTAATTGCATTAATCCTCCTCCCATAGTTTTTATACTATAGATTAGAAAAAAATTTTGTATAAATTATAAAATAAATAAGTATATATAATAATATTTAATTATAAATTACATTACATATACATGTACATTGGTGCTGAATTATTTTGTTTTACTTTTAAGAAATTATCTATATCATCTCTATCTACATTATAAGGTAATTTAAAATCTTTAATCTTAAAATTCAATTCAACATCAGCATTATTTCCAGTTAAATAATATATATTAATTTTACTTATAATTCCTTCTATACATCTTTTTAGATTTCGAACACCTTCTTCTTTATTTGTATATTTTTCAATAATATATTCAAGTATATTATCATCAATAATTATATCTTCTGATTTAAACAGATATGTATCATAAAGTTCAGGAAATATATATTCTCTACAAATTTTAATTTTTTCTTTTGTATTAAAACCTTTTGTATTAATTACATACATTCTGTCTTTTAAAATTCTATTAACCTTTGATTCATCATTGAATGAGAATATAAATAAGACTTTTGATAAATCAATATTAATTCCTGGATAGTAATTATCTTGAAACAATGAGTTTTGAGATGGATCTGTTAAATGAGTCAACATATGAATAATTTCTTCTCCTTTATACGTTTCACTTACTTTATCAAGTTCATCAAAATATATAACTGGATTCATACATTTACTTTCAATTAAAATATCCATTATTCTACCCCAATGAGAACCTTCATATGTATAAGAATGTCCTTCAAATAATGAAGAATCAGATTGGCCACCCAGAGCAATGAATGAAAATGGACGACCAATTGCTTTTGCAATACCTTCTTTAACTAGTGTAGTTTTACCATTTCCCATGGGTCCTTGAAGAGCAAGAACATTACCTTGTGATATAGGATTCTTAATCCATTTACCAATTACCTGTAATATATGAGTTTTAGCATCATTATGACCATAAATAGATTTATCTAAAACACCTTTTGCGTTTAAAATATAATCTCTTTTTTCATCTATATTATTTTCATTATTAACTGGTAATGATACGTATTTATTAAATGGTATAGAAATCAATCCATTTATCCATTTATCCATTTTTGTATATTCACCGGTAGAAGAATCCATATCATTTAGTTTTTCAATATTTCTCATGGCAATTGCTTTTGTATTAATATCCATATCAGAATTTAAAATTTTAAATTTAAGGGGTATGTGTAATCCATTAATTTCACTGAGTTTTTTTATTTCTTTTAGATATAATTCTTTTTTATCTTTTTCAAGTTTATGGAAATAATTAATATTTTCATCCTCATCAAAATCTATTTTATCTTCTACTTCCATATATTGTTCATCTAATTCATCATAATCATATTCTTCTTCATCGTCTTCATCGTCTTCTTCTTCATTATTTCCACTATTAATAGATTCATCGTCTTCATTAGATTCGTCTATAACTTCTTCTTCTCCTCCCAAATGTAAATTATTTTCATTGTGAGGTTTATGCATATCAGGAATATATAATGTTATATTTTTAGAAGAATTATTAATTAAATTAGATAACATTAGAGATAACATATCTGATTTATTAATTTTACTTTTTTTGTGTTTTTTAAAATTAATTGTTTTCTTTGGTTTATCATAACTATAATCAATAAGCCCTTTAATATTTCCTTGTTCATCAATATCGTCTTCATTATCATCTATGGGTGGATTATTATCATTATTATTATTATTATCATTATTATTATTATTAATATTATTATCAACAAGTATTTTCTTTGACCGAGTTACCATTTGATGCTTACTCATGATTAATATATATTATATATTTTAATTTTAAATACATAATCAAATTTGAATTATTAAAATAATAAATTTGATTTAAAAAAAAGAATATTATATATTATAGTTATATATGGATCAATTTGAACCTGAAATTAAAAACATTGATTATGTTCAATTCAGTGTCATGAGTCCAGAAGAAATAAGAAATAGATCAGTTGTAGAAGTTACAAAATATGAAACATATGATAAAGATGAACCAGTTGTTAAAGGATTATTTGATATTAGAATGGGTTCCACAGAGATGGGTAAAATATGTGGAACATGTCAGCAAAAGAATATAAATTGTCCAGGTCATTTTGGACATTTAGAACTGGCCAAACCCGTATATCATTATCATTTTATTAATATGCTTCCTAAAATTTTAAATTGTGTATGTTTTCATTGTTCAAAACTACTAATTGATAAAGAAAATAATTTAGTTAAAAATATACTTAAAAAACCACCAAAAGTTAGATTTAATGAAATTTATGAATTATGTCAAAAAGTAAAGAGATGTGGTGAACATAATCTAGATGGTTGTGGATATAAACAACCTGATAAATATAAAGTATCTAATGTTGAAGGTATTCAAGCAAAATGGACTAAATTAGAAATAGATGACACTAACTCATCTGATATTAAAACACAATTATTAAAAGTAGAACAAGTTAAAAATATATTTGAAAAAATTACGGATGAAGATTGTAGATGTATAGGATTTTCTGAATTATGGTGTCGTCCTGAATGGTTAATATGTTCTGTATTACCTATTCCACCACCAGCTGTTAGACCATCTGTAAAACAAGATAATAATCAACTTATGATGGATGATTTAACTCATAAATTATGTGATATTGTTAAACACAATAAAATTATTAAAGATAAATTAACCAATGATCCAAATGCTGATGTAGATAATTGGTTACAAGTCCTTCAATATCATGTAGCCACATTAATTGATAATGAATTACCTGGTGGCATTTTACAAGCTGCTCACCGATCAGGTAGACCTTTAAAAGCTATCCGCCAAAGACTAAAAGGAAAAGAAGGACGTATTAGAAATAATCTTATGGGAAAACGTGTAGATTATTCTGCCAGAAGTGTAATTACTCCTGATCCAAATATTGACTTAGATGAATTAGGTGTCCCAGAAAAAATTGCTTTAAATTTAACTTATCCTGAAAAGGTTAGTAATATTAATATTAATATTCTTAATAGATTATTAGAAAAAGGATATAATATTCATCCTGGAATTAAAAGTATTATTAAAAATGGAAATACTATAACATTAACAGATATTAATGTTACAAATATTAAATTAGAATTAGGTGATATTGTTAATAGAAATTTAATGGATGGTGATTATGTCTTATTTAATAGACAACCATCACTTCATAAAATGAGTATGATGGCTCATAGAGTTAAAGTCATGAAAGGAAATACTTTTAGATTAAATGTTAGTGTAACTCCGCCATATAATGCAGATTTTGATGGTGATGAAATGAATATGCATGTACCACAATCTATTAATGCCGTATGTGAACTTAAAAATTTAGTATCTGTTAAATATCAAATTATTTCTCCAAGAGAAAATAAACCCATTATTACAATTGTACAAGATACATTACTTGGAATGAATAAATTAACTAAAACTGAAAAAATCACGTATGTTAATAAATCAGAAGGTGATATGTATTTTAATGAAAATACTAATATGTATCCTGTATCTGAATCAATTGAACAAAAAACTATTGTAGATGAATCTACATATTTTAATAAAACTCAATTAATGAATATAATTTGTAATCTTTCAACATTTAATGGTAATATACCAGAGCCAACTAGACAATTGATGTATGAAGGAGAATCAATTGATTTATGGTCTGGTAAATCAATAGTTTCATATATATTGCCTAACAATTTAAATTTAGAAATGGAAAATTCTTCTTATGATAATAATACAAGTGATAAATTTAATAATAAACTTAATAAAATTAAGATTGTAAATGGTGAATTAATTCAAGGTAGTCTTGATAAAAATGTATTTACTAAAACATCCAAAGGATTAATTCATACTATTTATAATGATTATGGTCATGATAGAGCATCTGACTTTATTAATGATATGCAAAAAATAGTAACATATTTCCTTTTAACAGAAGGATTTTCAGTTGGTATAGGTGATATCATTGCCAGTGAAGATATTAATACAGAAATTAGAGAAACAATTCAAGAAAATAAAAAACATATTAATGAACTTATGAGAGAAATTCATTTAGATGTCTTTGAAAATTTCTCTGGTCAATCCAATGAAATGTATTTCGAAGCAAAAGTTAATTCCATTCTAAATGGTGTTCTTAGTAAAACTGGTAAAATTGGACTAAGAGAACTTGATCAAAAAAATAGAGCTGTTAATATGGTTAATTCTGGATCAAAAGGTAAGATTATTAATATTGGTCAAATGGTTGCTTGTCTTGGTCAGCAAAATGTTGATGGTAAAAGAATCCCAAATGGGTTTAATGATAGAACTCTACCACATTACTATAAGTTTGATGATTCAGCAGAAGCAAGAGGTTTTGTTCAAAACTCTTTCATATCAGGACAAACGCCACAAGAATTCTATTTCCACGCGATGGGTGGTAGAGAAGGTCTCATCGATACTGCTTGTAAAACAGCTGCTACTGGATATATTCAAAGAAAACTTGTAAAATCTATGGAAGATTTATATGTAAGTTATGACTATTCTGTTAGAAATAGTACTGGTTGTATTGTTCAGTATGTATATGGTGATGATGGTATGGAAGGGATTAATATTGAATCACAAAGTCTAATTATTACTAAATATAATACTGATAAACTATGTGAAAAGTTCTTATTCGCTGATAACACAGATTGGTCTAAAATTCTCGAACCAAGTGTAATTAAAAGTTTAACTGATATTAAAGATTATAAAACTAAACTAAATGATAGTTTTATTCAACTACTAGAACATAAAGATTATCTTTATAAAATTAAAAATACTCTTGAAAATAATATTCTTTATCCAATAGATATTAATAGATTATGTAAAAATAAATGCTTACAAAAAGATAATGATATATTATCTAATATTTCTCCATTATACATTTTAGAAAAAAATAACGAATTAAAAGAAAAATTAATTATTAATGAAGTATTTAATAATAATAAAATTATCCAAATATTAATAGATATACATTTAAATCCTAAATTATTAATTTATGAATTTAATATTCTTAAAGAAGAATATGATGAAATTTGTGAAGATATTGTATATTTATTTGAAAAATCAAAAATATCACCTGGTGAAATGGTTGGTGTTATTGCTGCTCAGAGTATCGGTGAACCAGCTACTCAAATGACTCTAAATACTTTTCACTTCTCAGGTGTAGCTGCTAAATCTAATGTAACTCGTGGTATTCCCAGATTAACAGAATTACTCCATTTAAGTAAAAATATTAAGTCACCTTCTACTAATATATTCTTAAAAGGTGAATATAATTCAGATAGAAATAAAACACAATTTGTCAAAAATAAATTAGAACATGTTGTATTAAAAGAATTAGTTACAAATAATCAAATATATTTTGATCCTAATAATGATAAGTTTGAAACTAATATTGAAAAAGATAAAGAATTATTATCGGTATATAATGAATTTAATAATTTACAATATGGTACTGTTGATTTTGAAAAGACAGCTCCATTCGTCATTAGATTTATATTTGATAAAGTTAAAATGATGGAAAATAATATTATTATGGATGATATATATTTATCTATTATGAAATACTTTGATGGTGATAATAAAATTAATTATTGTTTCTCAGATGATAATTCAAAAGAATTAATTGGTAGAATTACTATTACAGAAGATATGGAAGGAGATGAACAAGAAAATGGGCTATATGATCAAACAAATATTATTACTATATTCAAAGATATAATGAATGATGTTTTAGATAACGTCGTTATTAAAGGAGTTCCAAATATTAATAATTTAGTAATCCCTGAACATAAAACAACTATTAAAGAAGATGGTGAATATATAAATAAATCTGAATATATATTACAATCAGATGGAGTGAATTTACTTGATGTATTTAATTCTAAATATGTAGATTTCACTAGAACATATTCAAATGATATTAATGAAATTTATGAAAAATTAGGTGTAGAAGCCGCGAGAAATATATTAATTGAAGAAATTAGTTCTGTCTGTGATGATGCTGGTGAATATATTAATCCACGACATGTTGAATTATTAGTTGATACTATGACAAATAAAGGTTATTTAACTGCTATTAATAGACAAGGTATTAATCGTGGTGATGTTGGTCCACTTGCTAAATCATCATTTGAAGATACAACTGACCAATTTATTAAAGCTAGTATATTTGGTGAAAGAGATAAATTAAAAGGAGTATCCAGTAATATTATGATGGGTCAAACTATTAAATCTGGAACTGGTCTTAGTGATTTACTATTAGATGAAGATAAATTAATTCATGGATTAAATGAATTAAATTATACACAAAATGACTTTATTGAAAGTATTAATGAAAATATTGATATACTATTAAATGATAATGATGCTCTTGTAGATGAATATTGTAATGACGATAATTTTGAGTTCTCAGTATAAATTTATTACATAAAATTTAATTTACTAATTTTTTTTCTAATTATTTCTTCATATAGTTCATCAGGACATCTATCTAATAAATCCATAGCATCTGTACTTACTTTTAATTCACCCGATTGCATTATATTATTTTTCATATTGCTACATTTTTCTGATAAAGATAATCTACTACTATAAGTTTCATTATTTTTGTTATTATCACTTGTAAAATCCATTGGTATTTCTTCTCTAAATTCATATTCAGCATCTCTTAGAGCTTTCTTAATATCTATATTAGATAATACTTTTTCGATACGAGCTTTAAGAATCTTAGTTTCTTCATCATCTGTTAATGGTTTAATTACTTCTTTTTTACTATCGGAATCTTCACCAATCATTGAAGGATCGGATGTAGTATCAATGGTTGAACTTGTATCTTCTCCCATTATTCTATCTAATATTTGCCGATCATTCATATCTTTATCATCTTTTATACCAGGTAATTTAAGTTCATCATGTGGTTTTCTAACACCTGGTAATTTTAATTTATCATCATCACCAGGTTCATCAGGCATACCTGGAATTTTAGGTTGTTTTAATTCAAGAGGTTTCTTAATATCGCCAGGAGATTTCGGTGGAGATGGTCCTGCTTTATCTAATTTAGGTTCACCTGGTTTACCGTCACCTGGTTTACCGTCACCTGGTTTACCGTCACCTGGTTTACCGTCACCTGGTTTACCGTCATCGGGTTTACCATCTTTTTTCTTTTTATCATCATCACCATCATCATCATCTGAACTAAATGCATCACTTATTCTACTAAATAATGATTTTTTAGACTTATCAGGTAATTCAGAACTATCATTACTTGTTGAACTTGAATAAGTTTCTTCTGGACTACTAGGTTTAGTATAAGTCTCAGTTGATATTGATTCAGAAGATATATCAGTTGATGGTTTGTAGGAACTATCAGTTGTATCACTAGTGGTCGTTGGGGTTTGAGTATGATCAAATGTTGTAGTATCAGTTGCGGCAGTTGACAAACCTGTTCCCGTAATATTGCTTGGTGATAATGTTGGATCATTAGATGTCGCAGGCACAGATAAAGGTGTTGTTGAAGCTGGGGATGCTGTATCTGGGGAAGCCGTATTACTTGATAAACTTAAATCAGATGATAGTACTGGTTGCCCACTTATATTGCCTGTTGATGAAAGTGCTGTCGCAGGTGCAGTGGTTACTTTCGGGGGTGAAGCCGATGTTGGTGGTGCCAATGCGGTTGGTGTAGTAGTTGATGATATTGATGGTAATGATAAAAGATCGCTGGATCTAGTAGTGGTAGATGATTGAGAAAATGCTTGTGGTCCATCACCTGCTCCACCATGTAAATCCCTTTTATTTCTATTTACATCTAAATAATAAATTTTCTTTAATAAACTATTTATTTTAGTTTTGTCTGTATTTTTTTGTCTTAATATTTCTAATGAAAAATATTTAGATAATAAAGTTAATCTATGTTCATAAAATATTAATAGTTTTATCTTATCTTTTTTAGGAATTTCTAATACTTCATCTGATAAAAATACTAAATTTTGTTTATTAAATCTTAATAATACATCTTTTGGTGCTTCACATGCTTTATTACTAGTAAATGATATATCACCTGTAAATAAATCAAATAATGATAAAGGATTTTTTGAACATTCTCTTAATTTTGCCGATACAATTTGTTTAAATAATTTATCTGATGATAATAAATATGAGGATTTATATAATGTTTCTTTAATATCTTTAATATCAAATAATTTATCCATTAATATCATATTAATCTCAGTTTCAAATGCTTTATCATATCTATCATTATATGTAACTACTGCATATATATCAGTATTTTCTTTAACATATCCTGGATCACTTGGTTCATTTTTATCTATATTATAATCAATAATATGTTGAAATAATAACTTTAAATTTTCTTCAAGTGATGTATCTAATATTGATATATCAATATTATCATATATTAATCTTTTACTAATTATTTTATCATTATTATATATATTTCTTAGAATATTAGATTTTTTATATAAATCATCATTTTCTATAAGTTTTCTTAATTCATCCATTGTAACCATGTGAACATATTTATTTGTTAAATTATTAATAAATATACTTGATGATGGTAAATATCTCATAACATTATTAGTAAATGTATTTTCTATAATTCTATTTAATTTTCTACTATCACCACCTTTTTGTGATTTCTTTCTTGATTTTTTTCTGGACAACTTATTCATTTTTTTTGAAGTTAATTTTCTATGTTTCGCCATATATATATATTTATTATAT
>Ga0209534_10002443_pt1 | contig 18419 bp, 2 predicted proteins | sample COG_07_FD_184751 | JGI IMG/M metagenome (GOLD analysis project Ga0209534, IMG submission 184751) | Pelagic Microbial community sample from North Sea - COGITO 998_met_07 (SPAdes) (version 2) | ecosystem: Environmental > Aquatic > Marine > Neritic zone/Coastal water | place: Helgoland, sampling...
CTAGTGTTTGAGAAGCTCCGTTACATAGTACCAAATCAGCACCTAAATCCACCGTTGGTAACGGTTGAACTGTAATAGTTACATCACTTTGGCAAGTATTAGTTCCGCTAGTAACATCTACTGTGTAAGTAGTAGTAGCACTTGGTTGAACTGTGATAGATGAAGTGGTTTCGCCGGCTGGGGACCATGAGTAATTATAATTTGTAGAAACAAAATTACTAGTTTGTGATAAATAAAGTTCTTGAACTTCATTAGAAGAAAGAGCTCTGCTCCATATTCCTACATCATCAATTTTTCCATAAAAGTACTCTGGCCCTGAAGGTGGATTACCAAAGGGCATATAAACTCCAATTTTTAGATTTTGAGTATTGTCAGGGTTGACAGTAACTATTTCATTTTTAGTTTGATATAATTGACCATTAATGTAAAGTTTAGTTTGTCCATTAACACCATCAAAAACACCTGTTATTAAATACCATTGATTTTCAGAAATAGTAAAATCGGAATCTATTGTACCATTATTTAGCCAAGAGCCATTATATGTTGAACCAGGTATGAATCTAACATCTGAGTTAAATAAGCCAAGAATCCATCCAGTATAACTAGGTGAAGTTTCAGCTTTTGCAACAAATGTTTGAATATTGGAACTTAAGTCGCTATTTTTAATCCAAGCAGAAACAGAATAGTTATTACTTCCCCAATTTAATGTGCTATTATCACTTACACTAATATATGAAGAGCCATCAAAATCAAATGCACTATTACTATTTCCAAATCTATCATTGGTTAAAGTTGCTCCGATATTAGTACCATTATTTAAATTTCCTGATTCATCATTTGCATTTCCATTAAATGGATAATAAGCAATTAAACCAGAATTAAGAATACCCGAAAACGGTCCCAGTTCCAACACCAAACTATCTCCTTCACAAATCGTAGTATCATTTTGAGTAATGTCTACTGTGAGAACATCAATTACCATACTATCACTAGCAGTGCATCCATTGGCATCGGTTCCAGCAACACTGTAAGTTCCAGCTGTGGTTGCCGATAGGGTTTGATTGGTAGAACCATCACTCCATAAGTATGAAGCAAAGCCCGTTCCAGCATCTAAAGTTTCACTTGTACCAGCACATATTAAAGTAGTGTCAGCGCCTAAGTCGATAGTTGGAAGAGTATTTACCGTTATTACAATATCATCAGTAGCAGTACAATTATTGGCATATTGCGCTGGTGCATCAGTACTCCAAGTTGCTCCATTGATGGTTCCATTATTTCCATTAGAAGTTAAGTCGGTAACCGTACTTCCACTGCCTTCATTGAAGTTCCAGTAACCTACCAAACCAGCTTCATTTCCTGTCGGTGGGGAAGACATGTAGTTTTGTAATTCTTGTTGCGTTAAGGCCGAACTCCATAGACCTAACTGATCTATTCTTCCTTCAAAGTAATAACTAGGTGCGGACCATGAGCCACCTATAGAACCAATCTCAACAGGGATACTGCCTGTAGTAGTAGCAACGCTACCAGAACTTACAGAAGTTGCATCTAAAACCCCATTTATATATATTTTATTGTTATTCCCATCTCTTGTGAATACAATATTATACCAAGTATTGTTAGTTAAAGTAGTGTTTGAAGTAAAGCCATTAGCACCAGGCAAATAATTATTTGAGTTGTCAGAACTTAAGTATATTTCAATTTTATTACCATTAAGATACATTTGTACTGGCCATCCTGAGGAAAAAAATGCATCAAAACCAGTATTTGAGTTGTAATAAAGATATGTTGAAATACTCCAGGAGTTTGCAGAAAAAATACTATTTAAGTTTGTCCCTAAATTTATATAATCATCAGTCCCATCAAAGTCTAGAGAATTTGTATTAGAAGTTGTTCCATTCCCGACCGTCACACTATACGTTCCAGCTGTAGTTACATCTATCGTTTGGGTAGTTTCACCTGTATTCCATAAGTAATTGGTGTGGCCAGTACCAGCATCTAGAAGTGTACTATCTCCTTGGCAAATAGCCACATCGTTTCCTAAATCAACAGTTGGAAGAGGTATTACAGTTACATCTACATTATCAGTTGCTGTACAATTACCATCAGTTACTGTAACAGAATAAGTCGCGCTAACACTAGCAAATTCATTAATGGTTTGGGTAGTTTCACCAGTACTCCAAGCATAAGTAGCTGTGCTGTTGGTAACTGTAATTGTTCCCACCATTCCGGCGTGGTATTCACATATGTAGTAGTAAGTTCCTGCTGTGGTTGGAGACCAAGAAATAGTTCCTGAAGATGTGCCGTTATTGGCAACTGAAATGGCATCGGATGTGCCTGTGGTATTAGAAGTTTTTAAATAGAAAGGGTGATTTGAAGCATTTACATTAAAGGTGAGCGTATCGCCTAGTGTAATATTAATTGGTGGGTCGTTCCCAGAAAAAGCACCAGAAAGTATGTAGTCAGAAGAACCGTTAGCCGTAACACCAATCGCATAATTATTGCCAACATTAGCAGTTAGTATCGCAGAACTACCTAAGCAAATCGTTTGGTCTATGCCAGCATCTACGGCCAATGTTTTTTCAGTAGCAATTAAGGTATCACTCGCTTCACAACCAGTAGCATCTTGTACCGTTACATGATAGGTTCCAGCTGTTGTAATGTCTACAGTCTGGGTAGTGGCTCCAGTGGACCAAAGGTAAGAAGCATGCGAACCAGCATCTAGTGTTTGGCTAACTCCGTTACAAAGAACAATGTCTGCACCTAAATCCACCGTTGGTAACGGTTGAACCGAAATCGTTACATCACTTTGGCAAGTATTAGTTCCACTAGTTACGTCAACAGTGTAAGTGGTGGTGGTAGTTGGCTTGGCAGTAATTGAGGAAGTTGTTTCGCCACCTGGTGACCAAGAATAAGTATAGTTGTTTGTTGCTGGTGTATTGTAAGATGTGAATGGCATATTTGAAGACCAAGAAGTTCCATTTGTAGTGCCATCATTATTATTTGATGAAGCGTCTAAAATCTGTGAACCAGTTCCTTCGTTAAAGTGCCACAATCCAACCGTATTATTATCTGGCTGAAATTCATACTGGGGAGGTGTGAAATCACTGGTATACCTAGCAATATTGGAGATCCTTAGCTCATCCAACTGGCCTGAAAGTCTAGAGCTACTTCCCGTATTCCAGGTATGTCTATTTATCACTAAGTCTTCTGATATTAATCCAAAATTAGTTACAGTACCTCCATCAGAAAATTTTCCATCACCATCAACCCAAAAACGAAAATTATTTCCATCGTACGTAAAAGCAACATGATGCCATTGGTTCATATTATAAGGGATTTCTGAATAAGGAGAAAGTCCTAAAAATGTTGAATTATCTTTAATGTATGGTAAAAACCCATTTCCGTGAGAATATATACCATAGCGATTCCCAGCAAAGAATTCTGTTCCAACAATCATTTCATCACTAGCATGACCACCTGTTTCATAATACCAAAACTCCATTGTAAATTGAGTAAAATTTGATAAAGTTGAGCTTCCAGGAATCCTAACATATTGACCCGATGAAAAGTCTAATGCAAATTGATTATTTCCACTAATACTATTACTAGACCCTCCACTTGCATTCAGACCTAAAACCAAACTATCGCCTTCACAAATGGTCGTATCGTTTTGAGAAATAGCAACTGTTAAGACATCAATTACCATACTATCACTAGCAGTGCATCCATTGGCATCGGTTCCAGTTACCGTATATGTTCCAGCAGTGTTAGCGGTTAATGTTTGATTAGTAGAACCATCGCTCCATAAGTAAGACGTAAATCCAGTTCCTGCATCTAAAGTTTCACTAGTTCCATCACAAATTAAAGTGGTGTCAGCACCAAGGTCGATGGTTGGTGCAGCATGAATGGTGATATCTAAAGGTAGTGGGCAAGATGTATTTACCGGAGTACTGAAAACTCTTACGATTCCTCTATATGAATTTGCATTCATTTCTCCAAATGCAATTGTATTACCATTTTTACTTACTGCCGAAGAGTTACTGTTATTATTATCTAAAGAACTTACTCCATTTATTGTAGTACCAAATTGAACCCAATTATTATTAATGTATTGATAAGAATTTACATAACCGTTATTAGTTTTTCCCTCTACAGTTATAATTAACCCATCTCCAGAAATTGACACGTCTGTTGCTCCAAGTAGTTCTTTTTGTAAATCATTACCTATCTGATTCCAACTAGTTCCATTCCATTCAAATACTTGAGCACCTCCGTAATTTAAATCCCCAGCTATAAATCTATTACCATCATCACTCATTGAAACTGAATATCCAAAATTTAAAAATTGATTGGAGCCATCAATATCTTGCCCAATCTGATTCCAACTAGTTCCATTCCATTCAAAAACTCTAACGTGTCCAGAACTAGTTCCATTTCCATCATTCGCAATTGCACCAACTGCAATTCTTGCACCATCTTGTGACATAGTAACACCACACGGTTGATCATCTGAAGATTCACATATTATATCGGTTCCTTTTTGAATCCACTGAGTCCCATTAAATTCAAAAACTTGAGAATATCCAGCATATCTGGCAGAAATAATAATTTCAGTTCCATCATTAGAAAGAACTACACACTGACCATAGCCAGTCGCAGATGGATTAGCTGGACTTAAAGTTTGACCTTTTTGAACCCAAGATGATCCGTTTAGTTCAAAAATTTTAACAAATTCACCATTATTCGCACCAACAGCAATTATCGAACCATCATTAGAAATTGAAACCGAATGTCCAAAAGATGTATTTGAAGCATCATTTATGAAGGTATTTCCATATATATCCCCTCCAACAGGAATCCATGAGTTATTAATATTTTCAAAAACTGCAATTTCATTTTTTTCATAAGTCCCAATAATAATTTTACTTCCATCATCACTTAAAGAGACTGAGTGCCCTATACTCTGTCCAGAATAAACACCATCTATATCCTGTCCTATCTGCTGCCAGTTACTAGCTGGCGTGTAAGTCACCTGATAATTCCCTGCTGTTGCTGTAGATAAATCAATTTCACCAGTATTCGCATCTATGGTTAAACCACCTGTTGCACTAAACGTACCACCCGCAGCACCCGTAATGGTAGCCACTGGATTGGTAGTGCCAAAGCAAAACTCCGTATCCCCACCATAATTAAAGTCGGTACTAGGCGTGGTAATAGTCACATCTTGTGTGGAAGTAGCTGAACAAACCCCCGGCGTAGTATAAGTAATGGTATAAGTCCCTGCAGTAGATGCATCTAAATCTATCACACCGTTAGTCATTACTAGTCCACTAGAAGAGCTAAACGTACCACCCGAAGTTCCAGAAATAGTTGGTGTTGGATCGGTATCATCCGCACAATAACTACTGGCCGAATAAGTAAAAGTAGCATCGTCGTTAGGATTTACTGTTACTACTACATCGTCAGTTGCAGTACAGTTACTACAATTGTAACTAGGAATATTAGTAGACCAAGCGTTAGACATATTGATCATCATGCCATTCATATCACCAGTTCCAGCTTCAAAATCGTAATGAACTAATAAATTAGAAATAGTAGTCGATGGACAGTTGTAGAGTTCGTCAATTTCTGTAGCTGAAAGTACCTTGTCAAATATTTTTAGTTCGTCCAACTGCCCAATATAATCGTGAGTTGGGGTAGTTCTTACATCGCCAATTAAATAATCATCGCCAGTATCCATATCTCCTGAACCACTACAATGAATTCCTATATATTGGTTATCTACATAAAGCTCTAAGCAATTTGCCCCACTTTTTATGGCTACAGCATGGTGCCAGTTTCCGTCAGTATAATTAGTTGTGGTAGTAACTCTTGGTGGACTAACAGACGGTGGACCACCTTCTACAAAAACATTCCCATCTTTCAATCCAAAACTAAACTCTGGATTGGTTGGCTGGGTGTCATTCGATAAAAACATTCTTGTGTTGGTAGACGCAGTAGAATTAAACCAGATAGAAAAAGTTGCTACATCGTTTGCATAAAGGTCAATTGATCTTCCAATATTAATGTAATCGTTACCACCATCAAAATTGGCAGAATGGGTATTATTTACTACCGTTCCATTTCCAATAGTTACACTATAAGTTCCGCTTGTAGTTACATCTATAGTTTGGGTAGTTGCACCATTAGACCATAAATAATTACTAGCTCCAGCACCAGCGTCTAAAGTTTGGGTAGTTCCATCACAAATTGCTACGTCAACTCCTAAATCAACTGTTGGAGATGGATTTACAGTGATTACCACATCGTCCGTTCCAGTACAACCATTGGCATCGGATCCTGTAACTGTATAGGTAAAATTGCTACTCTCTGTAATAGAAACACTATTCAAGCCAGTCCAAGGTGAATTTTCATGTAATTCTATGTCTATTAGCCCAGTATTTAAAGATTTAAATATCCATGAGTTGGACCCTGACACAGACGTACATTCTACATAATATTGTTTAGCGGTATTGGCAATATTCATAAAATCAGAAGAATGAACACCAACTGTATAAGTATTAGTACTAAAAGTCGAAGTAGTAGGGTCATATAATTTTATACCACCATTACCATGAAATCTAAATTCGTCTACTGTCCCGTCAGCATACGTATATTTTATATATGCTTGTTTAATTCCATCACTAGCATATCCAGTATTATGTACATCACTATGATTGATGTTTACGGTAACTAACTGAGAAGGATCTATGGTAATATTTTCTGTAGATTGATTTACCGTAGTTGGTCCCCATGGTAGTGAAATATTTCCTGAATTAAAGCTGGGCGTAAAAGCAAGACCATTGGTAACCCCATTGTTCCAAGTATAAGTCGCCGCTCCACTTCCGCTTAAGGTAACACTTGTTCCAGCACAAATAGTTTGATCCGCTCCAGCACTTACTGTTGGGTTTGGACTTACGGTTACTACTATATCGTCTGTTGCCGTACAGTTATTGGTATATTGGGCGGGAGCGTCTGTAGACCAAGTAGCTCCGTTATTTCCGCCAATAATAGTTCCGTTGTTAGAATTGGTGCTAACATCAGTTACCGAATTACTAGTTCCTTCGTTAAAATTCCAATAGCTTACTAGTCCAGATTCATTTCCTGTTGGTGGTGAAGTACTGTAAGACTGAATTTCAGATTGGGTTAATGCTTTACTCCAAATATGAACATCGTCAATTTTTCCATCAAAATAGCTATTAAGACCGTTCTCATATCCTATTACTAAGTCTGCATTAATAGTTAAATCTAAAGAATTAGTGACATTAATAACCTCTTGTCCGTTCAGATATCCTTTTAAAGTAGAACCACTTCGTGTCATAACAACTTGTTGCCAAACACCTGTTTGCAAAGTACCTGTAACTGAATAATAATCCACTTGATTAAAGGCTAATCTTAGTCTACTATCTTCTACGCACAACTGAAAGCATCCCGACTGATTGGTTGCACCTCTTGAAACAATTTTACCATTATGCTCGCTATTCAAATTAATCCACGCATGGATAGAAAAATCATTTTGCCCAAAATTATAGAGGTTGCTGTTTCCACCAATATTTATCCAGTCGTTAGTTCCATCAAAACTTAAGCTATTACTATTATTAATTGGAGTTCCGTTCCCCACCGTTACACTATAAGTACCGCTTGTAGTTACATCTATAGTTTGGGTAGTTGCTCCAGTAGACCATAAATAGTTAGTTGGTGTACTACCAGCATCTAATGTCTGCGTAGCTCCATCGCAAATTGCAACGTCAACTCCAAGGTCAACTGTAGAAGATGGATTTACATTTACGTACCCTGTCTTAGTTTCTGTATCTGCACTGCCATTTACTGTAAGACTAACATCGAAAGTTCCTGCTGTGGTGTAAGTATGGGTTGGGTTTTGTTGAGTAGAGGTTGTTCCATCGCCAAAGTCCCAGCTCCAAGAATTAATGCCTGCGGATCCTGCAGAAGCATCTGTAAAAGTAACAGTGGTTCCTTCACAAACCGTGGTGGCATCAGCAGAAAAGTCGGCGTCTAAAGCAACAAAGGAAGCACAATCGTCTAAGAAAATAGTATGCGCATCAATACTTGCAACTCCGTTAAATCCTAAATTTTGCCAATTAGTATTACTGTAAGAAGCGTTGTCTACAGAAATACAGTTTAAGCTTGAATTATTGTAAGCACTAAAGTCAGTAAAATTAGTATTATTCGTATTTCTTAAGTCTAAAGAAGTAAGCTGATTATTATGAGCCCATAAATATGTCAAAGCAGAATTCTGGGATAAATCTAAGGAGGAAATTTGATTGGAGGTGCATCTAAACTGGACTAGGTTTGATAATGTTGACAAATCTATTGAAGTGATTTGGTTGTTATCACAAAAAAGTAAAGTAAGTGCTGTATTTTGAGTTACATCTAAAGAGGTTAATTGATTATCATTACAATAAATTTGAGTTAGCGCTGTATTGTTTGAAATATCTAATGTCCCTAAAGGATTTAACTGAGAGTTTAAAGTTATAAGGGCGGTATTTTGGCTTAAATCCAGAGAACTTAACTGGTTTATGTGACAATTTAAATTTTCTAGTGAGGTATTTTGACTTACATCTAAATTGTTTAATTGATTGTTATTACAATATAAAGTGTTTAGAGAAACATTATTAGTAAGGTCCAAAGAAGTCAATAAATTATCTTGACAGTTTATAGATGTTAAAGCAGTATTCAGAGTTACATCTAAATTGGTTAGTTGGTTAATATTACAACTCAAAACTCCCAATGAAAGATTTTGACTAATATCTAAAGTTGTTAATTGATTTTGAGTACAGTTGAGATTATTAATAGAAGAAAAATCCTCAATCCCTGTCATATCTGCAATATTTTGATTTTGAACATCCAAATTGATTACAGAGCTAATATTGGCAGTAGTTACATAGTCGTTATTAGCAATTCCATCTCCCATAGAATTGGCATCGCCCACACTTACCACATTTCCACTAGCGTCGTGCGTTTCTAAATAGGCCTCGAAATTATCGTCTGGAACATAAGTATTTAAAATACCACAAGACTGTACTTGTACCAAGTCTATTCCTAAATCTCCCTCTCCATTGGCAGTGTAGTCAAAACTCAAATAAATCTGCTGACCTAGGTAAGAAGATAGATCAACCCCTACCGCTGTCCAAGCATCTGAATCTGCTGTTTGAATAGGCCCTGTCCAAGAAAAAACATTGGCAAAAGGACCAGAAACTGAAGCACCCACACCAACATTTAAAGTACCTACATCTACTCCATAAGCATGTAAGTAAAAAGAAAGTTCTGCAGAACTACTAGAATTGGTTAAATCTATTACTGGAGAAATTAAACTTCCTGTGCTGGAAGAAAAAGTAGGAGCATCAAACTCTGCCCAGTTAGAACCTTGATGAGCACTAATCGGTCCAGAAAGAGGCGAATTTCCAGATGTTACGGCAGTAGACCAACCCGAACCAGTGATTGTCCAACCAGGTGCGCCTGCATCAAAGCCATTGTTTAAGTTGAAATTACTAGACCCACTACTACAAGTAATACCAGTTGGCGGGGTAATAGTAGTTTGAAAATCGTAAGGCCCTAGCCAAGAACTTTGGTCCGAGCCGCAATTGGACTGTACGTAATAACTATATATAGTAGAGGCATCAAGACCCGTAAAATTGTGAGAAGTCGCATTTAGATTTAAAACTGTTCCTGTGCCTTTAGTAAATCCTTTTAGTCCATACTCGAAGTTCCAAGCAGTTTCACTTCCTCCGGCATTCCAAGTGATATCGGCGCTGTTGGTAGTAACGTTAGATGCCAAAATATTGGTAGGAGCAATACAACCCACGCAAGATTTTATTTCCAGCAAGTCTATGGCTAAATCACCATTAAAGGAAGTTCCGGTAGAAGACCTTACATAGTTTAGCTGTATGTATACAGTTTGTCCATTGTAAGCACTAACATCTATAGATACTTGTTGGAAAGGATCGGTTTCACTAGCAGTTTGCTGTCCAGAAACAGTATATACATTGGTAAATGTTCCACTTGGAGAACTTCCAATTCCTACGTTTAATGTCCCCATTCCATCTCCCCAGGCATGCATCCAAAAGGTGAGTAATGTAGAAGCGCTAAGTGAAGTCAAATCTATAGCAGCAGATACGATGCTTCCCGAGTTTAACCCACCAACACTGGTTTCAAAATAAAAATATTTATTACCACTATAAGCTCCTGATGGCCCTGTAGAAACAGATGTAGTAGGGCCTGAGGAAATATTCCACAGTCCGTTGGTGTTTCCAAAATCTCCTGTCCAACTGCCTTGCGTTTCAAAATCATCTGCATAAATACTTCCTATTTGAGTTACTGTTATGTAACCTGTCTTAGTTTCCGTATCTGCACTTCCATTTACTGTTAAACTAACATCGTAGGTTCCAACGGTATTGTAAGTATGGGTTGGATTTTGGTCGGTAGAAGTTGTTCCATCGCCAAAGTCCCAGCTCCAAGAAGTAATTCCTGCAGATCCTGTTGAAGCATCAGTAAAATTAACAGCAAACCCTTGACAAACCGTGGTAGCATCTGCAGAAAAGTCGGCGTCTAAAGCAACAAAAGAAGCACAATCGTCTAAGAAAATAGTATGCGCATCAATATCCGTCCAATTAGCAGTAGCCCAAGTAGCATTATCTACGGAAATACAGTTTAGGTTAGAGTTTCCAGTGGCATCAAAACTGGTAAAATTGGTATTGTTTCCGTTTCTAACATCTAAACTTATTAATGAATTATTTTTACAGCTTAAGTCTGTTAATAATGTATTGGCACTTAAATCTAAATTGGTTATTTGGTTACTATTACACTGTAATTGGTCTAAAGCAGTATTATTACTAACATCTAGACTGGTAAGTTGATTACTACTACAATATAAATACGCTAATGATAAGTTAGCACTTAAATTTAATGAAGTAATTTGGTTACTTCCGCAAGAAAAATTACTAACTGCAGTATTATTGCTGACATCTAAACTAGTTAATTGATTGTGTGCGCAAGCTATCGTATGTAAAGCTACATTGTTACTTAAATCTAATGTAGATATTTGGTTTACTTCACAGCGAAAATAAGCTAAAGAAGTGTTTTGGCTTAGGTCTAAACTGGTTAACTGATTAAAACCGCACTCTAAACTAGTAAGGGAGGTGTTTTGTGTTAAATCTAAGCTTGTAATCACATTATGGTGACAGCCTAAATTTGTTAGGGAGGTAAAATCTTCAATTCCAATCAGACTAGCAATATTATTCAAGTTACTAACATCCAAACTAGTTACCCCACTAATATTGGCCGTTGTGACATAATCGTTATTAGCTATCCCATCACCCATAGAACTGGCATCGCCCACGCTCACTACATTTCCACTAGCGTCGTGCGTTTCTAAATACACCTCAAAGTTGTCGTCTGGAACGTAGGTTCTTTGGGATTTATACCCTAATGCAAAATAACGATTAGAAAAATCACTAACAGTGCTATTGGTGGTAATACTTCCACTAGCTGAAGTTCCAGTAACAGTAGAAGGAACTTCTATCCACTCTGTTCCATCCCACATTGCAATAGTTAGATTGTTAAAATCAGTTATGCTATAACTGGCATCAAATGGAATGGTAATATTAAAACCATCTGTACCACCACTTCTTTGAATGTCCCATCCATAAGTTTCTATGGAAGACAAAGAACTATTTAAAGAATTTTGATTTTGAACTGCAAACATGTGAGCTGCAGAAAGGCTGTTGGTATTCGTAGTACTGGAAGTTAAAGTGATTGGTCTATAACCAGATTGTCCTATTCCTAGGGGGAATGTAAAAGACTGAGGATCGAAAAAATCTTTTGTTACTGTACCTCCTACAAAATGAGAGTTAATGGAAGCATTGGTAACGGAAGAATTATTATTCATATATATGTCTGTAAGTATCCATCCGTCAATCATATCTAAAATTCCCTCCACATGGTTTAGACCATTAATATTAATATTAGATCCTCCTAAATCAATTGACAGATTATTAAAAATATTGTCTCCAAAAATTAAGGGTGTACCATGCATACTGTAGTGCATAGATTCTTTTAAAATTACTGTACCATTATTGTGTATAAATGTTCCACTATTGATCCAATTATCAAAGACGGTAATTATAGCATTAGCCTCAGGTTTTAATATACCATTAGAGGATACTGTGAGGCCTCCAAAATCGCTATTTGCAGAAGGCTGAAACTGCCCGTCAGAAATAGTTAATGTTTCTGTCACTTTAATAGCATCTGAATCAACATCATTTCCATCTGAGGGAGCTAAAAAGGTATTATCAATTATTACATTAGAAAATTCTTTTGTAGAACTAATACCATTATTAGTTATAATTTGCGGTCCAATACCATCAAAAATTACTGTGCTTGGAGGTGGTGCTATTAAAGTCCCATTATTAGTCCAATTACCACTTACGGTGATGTCGCCCGTTAATTGTAATGATGATCCAGTTGCTATTGTAACATCATGATAGTCAGAAGCTGATTCAAAAATTCCATCTGCAATGTTCAGATGATTGCTCACTACTAAAGAACTACCTTGTGCAGATACTTTTTCGGTCGCATTAGAATTATTTATTTTTAAATCGTAAAAATTATTTCCCGAAGCTAGACTAATGGTTTGCTCTACACTTCCACTAAACTCCACTGTTCCTCCAGTTGGAGTAAATCCATTTCCTGTAGCAGTCCAATTGCCTTCTACTTTTATGATTCCTCCACTTATATTGGTAGTAATATTGCCACTAGCGGTATAGTTGTCATCAATATCTAAAGTACCACCACTTATATTTAAAGTACCAGAATGAATAACATTATTAGTATAAACATCACCACTAGATATGGTTACTTGAGCCCCATTTTCAATTTTTAAAGTATCTAAGTTTATGCTATAAGACCCATCTGAAATAGTAATAGAACCTCCACTAGAAATAGTTAAATTTTTACATGCTGCACCGGCAGTATTTATTACTGGATTATTACCTCCACCAGAAATTACAATATCGTCCGTATTATTAGGAATTCCAGCAGACCAGTTTCCAGGATTGTTCCAGTCCGAGTTAACAGCGCCTGTCCAAGAAGTGGCTTGAACAGAACAATCATTGCTAAAACTAGTATGAGAATCAATATTAGTCCAGTTAGCTGTAGAATAATTTGCGTCATCGACTGTAATACAGTTGAGGTTAGGATTATTTAACGTATAAAAGTACCAATTATTAACACTATTTCCATTCCTAAAATCTAAGAAGACTAAATTATTATTACTGCATCCTAAAGCTTCTAGATTTGTGTTATTGGATAAATCTAAACTATCAATTTGATTATTATCACAGACAAAATCAATTAGATTTAAATTATTGGAAACGTCAATTTTTGATATTTGATTTTGGTGACAACGTATGTACTTTAAAAGAATATTATTTGAAAAATCAAGATTAACAATTTGATTATTCAATACGGTTATATGTTCAAGGTTAATGTTTTGACTAATATCTAAGTTAGTGAGTTGATTTTGTTCAAGATAAACTGCTTTTAGATTTGTGTTATTAGAAATATCAATAGCTAATAAGTCACAATCTGCAAAATCTATAAATTGTAAAGCACTGTTCTGGCTAATATCTATAAAAGAGATTGTATTATTTCTAGCAGATAATGTATCTAAAGAGTTAAAGCCTTCAATACCAGAAAAATTTGAAATATTTTGGTAACTAACATCTAAATGAGTCACCCCACTAATATTGGCTGTAGTTACGGAATCATTATTCGCAATTCCATCACCCATAGAATTGGCATCACCCACACTTACAGTATTTCCACTAGCGTCGTGTGTTTCTAAGTAAGCTTCAAAATTATCGTCTGGAACGTAGGTTTTATCACAGTTAGGGCTAAATGATGTATGATTATCGTATTGAAATGAATTTGACCAGTTGCCTATTGGATAAGATGGATCATCTACAGAAACACACCTTAGATTCCAATTGTAATTAATCCCAAAATTTGAAAAATTTGATATATCACAATTTCTTATGTCTAAAGTATGAAGATAATTATTTCTACAGTTTATAAATGTCAGTAACGAACACGGTTTTAAATCTAAAACTGAAATTTGATTATTATTACAAGTAATACCAATTAATGAGTAATTTAGACCAACATCTAGAGTATTAATGCTATTGTAAGCACAATTCAAAGATTGTATACTGGTATTTGCAGAAAGATCTAAATTGGTAAGTTGATTATTGGTGCAATTAAGTGAGGTTAAATTGGTATTTTGACTTACATCTAAAATTGTTAATTGGTTGTAACTACAATGTAGATTTGTTAAAGATGTATTTTGACTTAAATCTAAAATTGACAATTGGTTATTGTCGCAATTCAACCAAGTTAATGAAGTGAAATCTTCTATTCCAGTTAAATCTGAAATATTCAAATTGTTTATATATAAAGAGCCAGTCACCCCACTAATATTAGCCGTAGTTACATAATCATTATTCGCTATGCCATCTCCCATTCCATTGGCTTCTAAATAAGCCTCAAAGTTATCGTCTGGAACGTAGGTTTTTATAACCATTCGCGGTTGTGAAAACCCTTGAGTAATTTGAAAATTAGAATTATCCGCAGAGCCCACAATAATATCACCAATAGCGTATTCAAAAACTACCGTTGAAGTACTAACACTTGTTCCAGCAGGAGAAAATAATTCCTGTGCATTCACTAAAAAGTTAGCGAAAACTAAAACAAGGGATAGTATGTGAATTTTTATTCTCAAGATTATTTAGGGACCAATAGTTAACCAAGTTTTTTGGGGTTCAGAAAATTTAAAAAAATATTCTCTACCGCTTTTTATGTAAGGGAAGTAGGTTGTGTTGACAATTGAACTTGATGATAATTTTCCGTAATTAATATTTTTAAAAAACGATGCATTTACAGTGTAAAGGCTATTATTAGTTACTGATACATTGCCGTAATTATTAGAAGCACTGGAAGGTGCTATTTGGATTGTGTAAATTCTACCAGGAAATAATGGAGAACTATTTTGAATCAATGTTCCTAAGTTAGAAACATTATCTATTAAAATTGTTGTATCAGGGTTTTCATATAAAGAAATCGTACCTGCATCAGTATTGCCAGTGCAATAATAAGTACCACCATACCAATTTGTTGTCAAATATCTAGCCCTTTCAATTGAATTAATAACTATGGTATCAAGAACTTGAAAACTTACGTAATATGTTTCATTAGCTCGATTAGATCCTCCATCATTACATGGGCTTGGGTAACTTGTAAAAAATGAATTAGTAGCGCTGCCCTGCATTTTAAGTATTTTAAGTTCATCATTTGAAATATCAAATACAATGTCTCCAAAATTATAATTGGTTGTATTTAAATTATAACTTTCAACCATTGGGACATTAACAGAATTTAGCAGACTCCCTCCACTATTACCAGAAGAACCAGATCCACTGCTAGATGCATCTATCATTCCTTGAATAGCAGCTGAGTCTAATCTAGCATTTTTAGCGTACAGCGCATAAGGAACACTAACAAATTGTGTTGTGGAAATAACTGTATAATTAGTTCCACCAGAAATATCTACTGCTGTTTCTACAAAATACGAATTAGCACCCCAATCAATGGTATTGAAAGTTCCAGTAATCACTGTTCCAGTTCCTATTTTAATGGCTATAGAACCATAAGCATTGGTAGTAGGAGTAAAAGTTTCTATATATACAGAACTTCCGCTTACACTGCCTTGTAAAATTTTTATTCTAAGACTTACTGGTTGGCTGCCCACTACATTTCCAGAACCATCTCTTATTACTGCTTGGTAATTCATAGACTCTGGTGATTGTGCAACTGATTGATAATCAGCAATTAAAAATAAAATTGAAAAAAGAATTGATTTAAGAAAAATTGAAAGTCTCATAATTAAAGTTTTATCCAGTCTATAAATATACTATAACAGATAAAATATGTTACCACATTTAGGTGTTATTTACCTAAATATTGACCAAAACAGCATTTTTAATGATAAAATGCATGAAATTTAGGATAGTAATTTGAAAGTTATTTAAAAACTATAGTTTCAAAAGGAGCCAAAGAAATAGTATTTCCATTTACCACAAAACTACTACCATCTAACAAATTAGTTCCACTAAAATTTTGAAGCTCTAGTGGCAAAGAAAAGCTAGAAATAGTATTTTTCGAACTCACCAAACACCACGCACTATTGCCAACTATTTCTCTGTTAATACAAATTATATCACTACTCGAATAGTCGTTTAGCGCACCTATTTTAAATTCTTCGTTATTAGTATAGGCATTCATTAATTTTTTATACTTTTCTAATGTGCTAGTACCATAGTTCCAATTAACAACCGAATTAGTAAAAAATGGAATCTGAATATTCCACCCAATTTCTTGACCTGTATATATTAGTGGAACTCCAGGATAAAAAAGTGTAGCTGCAAAAGCAGCTAAAGAAGCATCCATTCCACCATATATATCTATAGCCGTTCCATCCCATGCACACTGATCGTGATTGGTAGTAAATCTTACTTTTTCTTTTCCTGCTGGAACTCCTCCATAAGTTATATTATGCTGATTGCCCAAATAACTAGCATTGGTACCACTAGCAAATATAGATACCGTTCTATTGTAAAAACTCCAATCAAAATTCAAGTCAAAACCTGCTTCAAAATGATCGTTTCTCGCTCCTTCTGCAAATAGAACCAATTCTCTGTTAGGAATGGCTCTTAAACTATCAATAGCCCGCTTCCAAAATTCATAAGGCACATAATCTGCCGCATCACACCTGTATCCATCGGCGTTGGCTTCCAATACCCAATATTTCATAGCGTCTATCATCTGATTGGCCATGTCTTCATTATCAAAATTAAGATCTGCTACATCTGTCCAATTAGTACCAGCTGGGTGAATAATAGTTCCATTTGCATCTTGCGAATACCAACTGCTATCTGCCATCCAAGTATTATCCCAAGCGGTATGATTGGCCACCCAATCTAGAATGACTAACATTCCTCTGCTATGCGCCTCAGCTATAAAAGTTCTTAAATTTTCTAAAGTTCCATACTCCTCATCCACCATATAATAATCCGATATTGCATAAGGAGAATTAATGAACCCACCATTGGTCTGAATAGGCATAAGCCAAATAATATTTACGCCCAATTCTGCAATATTATCTAGTCTATTTTGAACGCCTTGTAAATCACCGCCACTACTAAATGCCCTTAAATTAACTTCGTACATCACCAATTCTTCATTGTCTGGAATATTGGCAACTGGTGTTCCGTACTGCTGGTAACCATCTGTTTCATTATCTATAGGATCCTCCTTTTTATCACAAGAAAAAACGAAGGCTAAAGAAAAAATAGCTATTAAATAATATTGAATTCTACATCGCATTATAAACCCAAAAGAATTAGTTAAATTTAATACTTTAAATGAAAACCAAAGTTAAAATACTATTTCTAGGAATGCTATTGGCCTTCATAAACTTCCAAGCTTTGGGGCAAATACCTATGTTCTCCAACCCAATTATAAAAGGCGGATACCCAGATCCTTCTATCTGTAGAGTGGGAGAAGATTACTATATAGTCAACTCCTCATTTGAGTATTTTCCAGGGCTTCCTATTCACCATAGTAAAGACTTGGCCAACTGGACCTTAATAGGCCATGGACTGCACCGAAAAGAACAATGTACAGGAAGAATGAATTTGGTAGATGTGCAATCTAACGGAGGAATACACGCCCCTACCATTCGCTACCACAATGGAAAGTTTTACATTATTACTACCAACGTTTATCAGCCCAAAAAAGACGAACCAGCTCAAATGATCAACTTCATTATCACAGCTTCTAACCCCGAAGGACCTTGGTCCGAACCCCTTATTGTGGAAGGTGCACCAGGAATAGATCCTCATATTTTCTTTGACGACGATGGTAAGATCTACTACATAGGGAACCATGCTCCTGAAAATCCAAACTTCCAAGGAGAAGGAGAAATATGGATACAAGAACTAGACTCTACAAATTTTCAGCTTGTAGGAGAAAGACATTTTTTGTGGAGAGGTGCCTGTCAAGGAACTTGGGCAGAAGGACCGCATATTTATAAAAAAGACGGCTGGTACTATTTACTCATTGCCGAGGGAGGAACAAGCTTTAACCACGCTGTGATGATTGCTGCCAGCAACAATATAACTGGGCCTTACGATGCCAACGACAGAAATCCCATTCTATCTACCAGACATCTTTCCTACGATTATTGGATCAATAGCACTGGCCATGCCGATATGGTTGAGCTTCCTAATGGTGAGTGGAGAATGGTTTGC
>Ga0209534_10002444_pt1 | contig 18418 bp, 17 predicted proteins | sample COG_07_FD_184751 | JGI IMG/M metagenome (GOLD analysis project Ga0209534, IMG submission 184751) | Pelagic Microbial community sample from North Sea - COGITO 998_met_07 (SPAdes) (version 2) | ecosystem: Environmental > Aquatic > Marine > Neritic zone/Coastal water | place: Helgoland, sampling...
CCCATAAAATCATCCTGTTCAGTACTTTGAGATTCTTTCCAATATCACGTCGTGACGCAAGTCAGGAACCTCAAGCCATGTTGAATCTGGTGCATCACGCTTAACCATAGCTTGAAGTAGAACGCTATTTCCGACCCAAACAATTTCATTGAGGTCAGCAGCAAGTCTCTTTAATCCCTGGACTGCAACAGACAGAGCGTACGGGTCATTGACCAGAATAAAATTTGGTGCATCGCTGAGCTTGAGGACGTCGGGATTATTTTTAGTTCGACCAAAAACTGGCATTCTAATCACTCTTTGTCCAGCCGCTAATAGCCGCTTAGCTACTCCACCCGCTTCTTCGATTTCTTCAAGAACAATACAAAGCTCATTGGTTTCCGTGTTTTCGCTAATCGATCTAGATAATTCGACAGAACTTCCCGGCGACGTCGGTGTTAAAATTTCACGTGGAGTTACGTGGTCGATCCCAACAAACCTTACTATCTCTGAAAACGCTAGTGCAGTGTCATCATCCAATGCCGCGTATTTGAGCCGTTCTTTTCGAAGCTTCAATGCCATAATGAGCGCCTCAAACTGTTCGAGAGCCTCGGGGGCGTAGGGGTTGGCTGCAATTAAACGTAAGGCTCGGGTGTCTTTAACATCGTCCCAGTCAGAAAATTCTCTCAGCGTTGCTCTTTGACGGGCATCATTTGGCAGCTCAAGTGTGCTCAAAGGGCACACATCAACTTCTACCCAATAACGCTTTCCGTCTTTTGCTAGAGCGTCTGCTAATGGGTTGATCGTCTCGCCCCAAGTCGCGTTAGTGACAATAAGGTTTGCGTTACTAATTCCCATAGTTCCCTCGTGTTCTATTTGCTCCGAACTTACACTGATTCAGAGTAAAAAAATACCTAATAAAATCAATTATTCAGCATCTTCGTTATGACTACAGCCAGCGGTATTTTTCCTTCAAACTGGATCATCATACTATTTAGTTTATCTAGAATCCCACTCATGGCAATCAGCGAGCAACTACTTTTAGGCTACCAAAAATTTCAGGCGAATGATCGTTCAAACCTTCGTTTATCGGGTTGCTAAAGATCAAAGCAGGGAGATAGGCTCTGGCGACAGGAGTGACATTTCGATGTTAAGGAGCGCGCAGTGCGATTGATTATGTTGTCGAGTATTTTGGTTTCGTTGCCGGTTTTTGCTCAGACTGGTACTTTTCAGCCTGAGGATACGGTGAGTCTGGTTGAGAAGACCCAGTTGGTCAGCGGTAAAGAAATGGTCGTAGCGGCCCATCCCTTGGCTGTGGAGGTTGGAGCAGAGATCCTCAGAGATGGCGGCTCTGCAGTAGCTCATCCATATGACCAGTGTAGGCATATGTCCCTACAAAAGTCCCTAAAAACACTGCGTTTCAGAGCTAAAAATATCGGTAAGTATTTGAATTTAATGAATTACTTGGTATTTAAGTGGTGCCCAGGAGAGGACTTGAACCTCCACGGAGTTTCCCCCACTAGCACCTGAAGCTAGCGCGTCTACCAATTTCGCCACCTGGGCTGCGTTTTGCGAGCGGGCGGATAATAGTGAGGACTCTACCGCAAGTCAAGGATCAGCTAGACTAGGGAGATGGCATCAAATCCTCGCTCAATCCTCGTAATCACAGGTCCTACCGGGATTGGTAAAACTGATCTAGCGATGCGGCTTGCCGATGATTCGCCTTTACGGATTATTAGCGCAGACTCAGTAATGGTCTATCGTCACCTAAACATCGGCTCGGCAAAACCGTCTGCATCGGAGTTGGAGCGTTATCCGCATGACTTGATCGATCTGGTTGAGCCTGAATATTCGTTTGATGTTGGGCAATATCTACTCCATGCTAAGCAGGCAATTCAAGATGCTTGGCGGCGTGATGAGGTGCCTTGTCTGGTTGGTGGCACGATTCTTTACCTGAAGTCTCTGTTGGATGGCTTAGATACTCTACCAAAAGCCGATCCTGACATCCGCAAGAGGATTCGAGAGAAGGCAAAACAGCAGGGTTGGCCTGCAATCCACGATTGGTTGAAGAGCCTCGACCCTGGCGCGGCGGAGATGATTCATCCCAATCATTCGTCTCGATTAGAACGAGCCTTAGAAGTGCGATTAAAGACTGGCGAATCAATCCGGTCGTTTTGGACTGAAGGCCCTTCTGAACTAAAGATTGGCGATCACAAGGCGAATCTCGCTGTTTTAGCGCTCATGCCAGCAGATCGTGAGAAACTCAAAGAGCGATTGAATCGACGATTTGATTCGATGCTGGATCGCGATTTTGTTGATGAAGTTCAGGCGTTGCGTGCGCGGTCTGGGTTGACAAATGCATGTCCGTCCATGCGCAGCGTGGGGTACCGTCAAATATGGCGATATCTGGATAACGAGATATCAGAGACAGAGATGCGCGAACAAGCGCAAGCGGCGACTCGCCAGCTGGCGAAACGTCAATTGACTTGGCTTAAATCATGGCGAGCTGACACAAACACATTGATCAAGGTATCGGATTCGTTACCTGTTGCAGAAGGAAAGACTTGGTTGTCTAAGGTATTTGATCGTGTTCTTTGAGCGCGAAACAGGTGGGGAGCGAGCCATTATTTGCTCTGTCACCATTCGTGAGCCCTATTACATTCCAGATCATGAGGAGTTCTTTTCTCTTGTGACATCTGCTGGCGCTGAAGTTGTGGGCGAGCTCGCTGCACAGCGCAAGCGCCCCAGTCCAGCAAACTACATCGGTGTTGGAAAGGTCGAGGAGCTTGCTGCTCTGGTTGAGGAAACTGAGGCTGACCTTGTGATTTTTGATGGGAATTTGTCTCCGAGCCAGGAACGAAATCTCGAAAAACAAGTACAAGCTCGTGTGGTCGATCGGTCAGGACTGATTCTCGATATTTTTGCCAGTCGAGCAAAAACATTTGAAGGTAAGCTTCAAGTCGAACTCGCTCAACTGGATCACATCAGAGCACGTTTGATTCGTGGATGGACCCACTTGGAGCGCCAAAAAGGTGGGATTGGCTTAAGGGGCCCTGGTGAAACCCAGCTCGAGACAGATCGTCGGTTGATTGCGGTTCGAATGAATTCTCTCAAAGGTCGCTTGGACAAAGTGCGCAAAACCCGTGAACAGGGCCGGCGAGCGCGCCGGCGAAACGCGATTCCAACCGTTGCGCTGGTGGGGTATACAAACGCTGGGAAATCGACATTATTTAACCGTTTAACCGAAGCGCACATTTATGCAGCGGATCAGCTTTTTGCGACATTGGATCCGACACTTCGAAAGATAACATTGCCAGGTGGTGCGGTGACCATTTTGGCAGATACCGTAGGCTTTGTTCAAAACCTGCCTCATGCATTAGTGGATGCTTTTCGGGCGACACTTGAGGAGGCAGCAGAAGCAGATGTTCTGATGTTTGTCCAAGATGGAGCGCATCCAGATCGACTCATGCAAGAAATGGCTGTTCTTGAGGTGCTCCACGAAATTGGCGCTGGTGAGGTGCCTCGGATTATCGTCATGAACAAAGTCGACATGCGGCCGGAAGTCACACCTGGACTGGATGAGTCTGGCCGAATTTGGATTTCAGCCAATAGTGGCGCCGGACTCGATGAGTTAGGCGTGGCCTTGGCCAATGCGATTGGGCAAACTCCCGAAGAGCACAACTTAATTTTGAAGCCGACAGAAGGTCGACTCCGGGCTAAGTTGTATCAGGATGCCGATGTGCTCTCAGAGGCGATGACAGATTTGGGCGAAACTCACTTAAAAGTGAGGATCTCAGAGACGCGTTTGGCTTCTTTGCTCAGAGAGGTTGGTCGCGACTCAGTTCACTGAGTATCATGCAGGGCCTCATGGAGAAACTATGGCTATCGAAGATTCCGCACTAGAGCAACTGAAAACCCCTCCGCATTCGAGGGATGCGGAGCAGTCCTTGCTGGGCGGATTATTGTTGGATGCTCAAACCTGGGATCAGGTTGCTGGCATAGTAACTAAGGATGATTTTTATCTTCCCGAGCATCGCTTGATTTTTGAGGCCATGTTTAAGGTTTCTGAACGCAATCGACCATTGGATGTGCTGACGATTTCTGAGTACTTGGATGTTATGGGTGAGGCTGACAATGCCGGTGGTATTGCCTATTTATCTGAGTTAGCAGCCAGTGCATCGAGCGCAAGTAATGTCACCGCCTATGCAGAAATCATCCGCGATCGAGCAGTCCTTCGCCAGCTAATTCGTGTTGCCGGTGAGATGTCGGAAAACGCCAGAAAGCCGGCCGGCCGGAGCGTCAGTGAAATTCTTGATGAAGCCGAATCTAAAGTCTTCAAAATCAGCGAAGAGCGTCCCTCAAGGGGTGGTCCTGAAGCGGTGAACCATTACTTGAAGGTCGCACTGAAAAAAATTGATGAGCTATATGCATCGGATTCAGAAATTACCGGTATCTCGACTGGGTTTAAAAAGCTGGATCAGATGACAGCAGGCCTGCAGCAATCCGATTTAGTGATCGTTGCTGGCCGTCCATCGATGGGTAAAACTGCCTTCGCTATGTGTTTGGTTGAAGCCTGTGTGATTAAGTCTGAAAAGCCAACGTTGGTTTTTTCGATGGAGATGCCAGGTGAGTCCATCGTCATGAGAATGCTGTCTTCTTTGGGACGGATCGATCAAACCAAAGTCCGGACTGGAAAACTCAGCGATGAAGATTGGCCGCGGTTAACGTCTGCATTTAGCCTGCTAAACGAGAAGCCTCTTTATATCGATGACACACCCGCGTTGACGCCAACTGAGTTGCGATCTCGAGCAAGACGCATGGCTCGCCAGCATCCCGAGGGACTTGGCATGATCATGATCGACTACCTGCAATTGATGCAGGTCGCCGGTGGAGGTGAGAACCGAGCTGGTGAGATTTCAGAGATTTCACGATCACTCAAAGCGTTGGCTAAAGAACTGAGCTGTCCGGTTGTCGCCTTGTCACAGTTAAACCGCTCATTGGAGCAGCGTCCGAATAAGCGGCCAGTTATGTCAGATCTTCGCGAATCAGGCGCAATTGAACAGGATGCAGATGTCATTTGTTTCATCTACCGTGATGAAGTTTACAACGAAAATACTGAGGACAAAGGGATTGCCGAAATTATTATCGGCAAGCAAAGAAACGGCCCCATCGGAACGATGCGGCTTGCATTCTTGGGTCAGTTCACGCGGTTTGAAGATCTCGCGGAATCCTACTACGAGGACTATCCGCATGGGTAAGTCGTTACAAGATCAGCTTCTTGCTCTTGGTGTGGCTAACAAGAAAAAGGCTAAACAGGCCAAGCATCAACAGCGCGTCCAATCAAAAGAGCCGAAGGGTCCAGGAATTCAAGAGAGTTTGCTTGAGTCACAGCAAAAAACACGCGAAGAAAAAAAAGAGCGCGATCAAGCATTAGCCGCTGAGCGCGAATTGAAGCGTTTGAGTGCCGAAAAGCTCGCTCAAGTTCGAGATATGGTGAAGTCGAGCTTGATTGATCGTGGGCCAGAAGCCGCTCGTGCTGATTTTAGATTCCCCTACGGGAAGAAGATCAGGCCATTCCCTGTGGGTCCTGATATTCGCGATCAACTGGCACGCGGATTACTTGGTCTCATCGAGATTGATGGTGCGATCTGTATCGTTCCACGTGACGTTTTAGAGAGGTGTCTTCAGCGCCTGGATGGAAAAGACATCTTTTCACATCTTGCGAAGCTTGAAGAGCAAGATGATGAATATCCTCCAATTCCTGACGATCTCGACTGGTAAATGCCGATTTATGAGCTAGCGGCGCTTGGTGCGTCGCTATGTTTTGCCGTGGCTGGATTACTTGCCGTCGAACCCTCCCGCGCCCTTGGCGCCATCCACTTCAATCGGATTCGGATGTTGGTGATTAGCATTCTTTTGCTGACTGTTTCTTTGTTGAGTGGCGGAATCAATACGCTGAGCATGGATGTTTTTCCGGTTCTGGCGATCTCGGGGTTGGTTGGAATCTTTCTTGGCGATACCTTTTTATTCGCGGGTTTAAGACGTGTCGGCCCGCGCAGAGATGCTGTGATGGTTGCATTTAATGCTCCATTGACTGTGATCGCAGGCATTCTCTTTCTGGATGAGGCGCTGTCCTTTCTTGTGTTTCTCGGATGTGTTTTAGTGACGAGTGGCGTGATGATCGCGGTTGCTTATGGTCGGCGTTCATCAACATCCAGCCATTGGGAAGCTGTCCATGGGCCACTGCCTCTAGGACTTCTTTTTGGGTTCGTAGCCGCCGCCGGGCAAGCGGGGGGGGGCATTTTGTTATCGAGGCCCTTGATGGAGCAAGGGGTCGATCCGATCGCCGGGTCTGCAGTGCGCGTCGCCATTGCAGCACTGGCTCTGTTTATGATTTACGGATAGACCGCGCGAGGGGCTCCAAAAGATAATTCAGCCTGGACTCGGAAGATCATCTTAAAAACCCTCGGAAGCGGTGTGATTGGGATGACCTTGGTCATGTTTGCATTGACCGGTGGAGAGGCCGGGATTGTATCGACGTTAAGTTCAGCTACCCCAGTTGTGATGTTGCCTGTCTTATGGGTGACTTCATAGGAAAGGCCGGCACTTGGAGCCTGGATTGGCGCTCTGATTTTTTTTTTTGGAACTGGACTGATACTTATTCTTGGATAATACACTCAATTTGTGCAAATTATGAACATAAATGGCGCATTGGCGCTTGTGAAAGGGAAGCCTGAGTGCTAGGTTTTCCGGTGGCGTCGGGCACACCCGAAACTTGGCATGGTACAACCGTTGCTGATGTGAAGTGAAGGTGCCTACAAATATTGATAAGGCCCGTATGAAGATTAAAACAAACCGCTTAATTCAGGAGTTATTCCATGAAATTTTCTGCAAAGATTGCAACAACTATCGCAGCGTCAGCTGTTGCTGTTGCTCAAGTTGCGTCAGCCGGTACGCTGGATGATGTCAAAGCCCGTGGTGAATTGAAATGTGGCGTCAGTGGTGGCGTTCCAGGTTTCTCGGCGCCGGATGATGCTGGTCGCATGCAAGGCATTGATGCTGCCGTTTGTGACGCGATTGCTGCTGCCGTTTTAGGTGACGCAAGCAAAGTCACATTTATCCCACTGACTGCCAAAGAGCGTTTTACTGCACTAGCGTCTGGTGAAGTGGATGTGCTGTCGCGCAACACGACCCACACATTGACACGTGAAGCGTCACTGGGTCTGAACTTCACCTACTATAACTACATTGATGGCCAGGGTTTCATGGTCATGAAAGATTCTGGCATCAAGTCAACACTTGAGCTGGATGGTGCGAGCATTTGTGTTCAGGCCGGTACAACCACCGAGTTGAACATGGCTGACTACTTCCGGAATAACAATATGTCGTTCACGCCAGTAGGTTATGAAACGTCTTCACAAACGCGTGAAGGTTTCGAAGGCGGTGCCTGTGACGTACTGACTTCCGATAAGTCTCAGTTGGCTGCTTTGAGTACGGAAATGAAAGTTGGTCCAGCGGGTGTGACGATTCTTCCGGAAACCATCTCAAAAGAGCCTCTCGGACCAGTCGTTCGCCAAGGTGATGACCAGTGGATGGATATTGTTTCGATGACTCTGTATGCGTTGATCAATGCTGAAGAGCTTGGCATTACATCCGGAAACATCGATAACCTGAAGGCTAACCCGAGCAATCCAAATGTTGCCCGCTTGGTCGGTACGGAAGGTAATATGGGCGAGCTTCTCGGCCTTGGTGCTGATTGGTCGTATAACGCGATCAAGCAAGTTGGTAACTACGGCGAAATTTATGAGCGCACCGTTGCCAAGATTGGTATTCCGCGTGCTGGATCAGTCAATGATCTTTGGACGCGTGGTGGAATCCTCTACGCTCCACCGATTCGTTAATCGGAACCAATCCAAGACCGGGCGCTGCCCGGTCTTTCTTTACTAATCACTGGATTATACTGTGACAGACCGTACGCGTATTCCTCTGCATCGAGACCCTAAATTCCGAGCGCTGGTGATTCAGATCCTGGCTCTGGCTTTTGTGGTTTATGGTTTTTACTCGCTATTTCAAACGACTGTCGACAACTTGGTTGCCCGTGGTATTCAAACCGGCACGAGTTTTTTTGACGAAGTAGCGCCGTTTCAAATCGGATTCAGTCCATTTTTTGATTACAAGCTTGGCGAATCAACCTATATCGACGTGTTCTTCGTGGGGATTCAGAACACCATCTTAGTTGCTGTCTTGGGCATTGCTGCTGCCACAATTCTCGGATTTTTCATTGGTGTTGTCCGTTTGTCGCCCAACTGGTTGATCTCAAGAGGCGCGCTCGCCTACATCGAAATCTTCCGTAATGTTCCATTGCTTCTGCAAATCATGTTTTGGAACTTTGCGATCTTTCTACCGTCACTTCCAGCGCCGAAAAATTCCATTGAAATGGGCGCTTTTTATTTAAATGCACGGGGTTTCCACACACCGCTGCCTGTGATTGACGATTCAACTGGTTTTGCCTTGTGGATGGCCATGTTGGCTGTTCTCTGTGTTGGCCTGATTGTGTTTGCCAGACGTGCCAAAGTCCGGTTTCAGGAAACAGGACAGCAGTTGCCAGTCGTTTGGATTTCCCTCTGTGCCATCATTGGTGGTGGTTATATTCTGTATCTCATCGCCGGTTCGCCATTGATCTTTGATGAGCCAGTCTTGGGTCGATTTAATTTTAAAGGGGGCGGGCAGCTTCCATTACCCTTATTCTCCTTATGGTTTGCGCTGACTCTCTATACGGCGGCCTTTATTGCTGAAAACGTTCGTGCTGGCATTCAATCGGTGTCACACGGTCAGACTGAGGCATCACATGCACTTGGTTTGTCTCGCAAAGACACTGTGCGCCTGGTGACCATTCCACAAGCACTTCGGGTCATTATCCCGCCAACCATCAGCCAATATCTGAACTTGACGAAAAACTCCTCATTGGCGGTTGCCGTAGGTTACGAGGAATTGGTTGCGGTCTGGGCGGGAATTACGCTCAATCAGACGGGGCAGGCCTTGGTGATCATTGGAATGACCGTGGCTGTTTATGAATGTTTGAGTTTGTTCACTTCGTTTGTACTGAACTGGTACAACAAACGTATTCAGTTGACGGAGCGATAAGATGGCTGATGTAAAAACCTTCGTTCCTGCTCCTGATCGGGCTCCTCCCAGCAGTGCAGTCGGTCCCATTGCTTGGATTCGAGACAATCTGTTTGGTTCGATTGGAAGCTCCATCGCCACCTTGGTGTTTTTCTATTTATTTTTCAGTTACGTTCCACCCTTTGTCGAATGGGCGTTGATTAACGCGAATTGGACGGGCTCTGATCGATCCGTGTGTGAAGCCAATGCGGCGGGTGCATGCTGGACGTTCATCAACGTGCGTCTCGAGCAGATCTTATTTGGTCTCTATTTCGCATCAAATCCCGACGAACTATGGCGGCCAACATTGATTTTCATCTTGTTTTTCGCGCTGCTATTGCCACTATTATTTGAAAAAACACCGGGTAAGAAGTGGTTAACGATCGCATTGTTGGGTGTATTTCCAGTGGTCTTTTACTTCGTCGTGTACGGGGGATATTTCGGAATTTCACAATCCAATACCACGCAATGGGGCGGGTTTCTTTTAACGTTCGCGCTCGCCTTTGTTGGCATTTTGTTGGCGCTGCCAATCGGGATCTTGTTAGCCCTGGGTCGACGGTCTGAGTTACCTGTGATTCGGTCGATTTGTGTGATCTATATCGAATTTTGGCGCGGAACGCCGCTCATCACGATTTTGTTCATGGCCTCGGTCATGCTGCCTCTGTTTTTCCCGGCCGGTGTTGAGTTCGATAAAGTCGTACGGGCGATGATCGGAATCACGCTGTTCCAGTCTGCATACACAGCCGAAGCGGTGCGTGGAGGATTGGCTGCGATTCCCAAGGGTCAATCTGAAGCGGCGATGGCACTTGGTTTGGGATACTGGCGGCGCACGGTATTTATCACCTTGCCGCAGGCCTTGAAGATTTCGATTCCTTCCATCGTGAATACGTTTATTGCACTGTTTAAAGACACGTCGCTGGTTTCGATCATTGGCTTATTGGATCTTCTGAATATGGCGCAGACGACAGCGCGCTCGATGGAGTGGAAGGGGTACGACATCGAAGCCTTCTTGTTTGCTGGATTTGTTTACTGGGCGTTCTGTTATGGCATGTCGCGATACAGCCAAAATCTTGAGCGCAAACTCGATACCAATCGGAGAAATTAAGATGACTACCGATACACAGATGGCACCGGCCGAACTCGGTGAAAGCATTATCACCATTGATGGCTTGAACAAATGGTATGGGCAATTTCATGTGCTGAAAGATATCGATTTGGATGTGAAGCGTGGCGAACGGATTGTCATCTGCGGACCATCAGGTTCTGGGAAGTCGACGCTCATTCGCTGCATCAACCGCTTGGAAACACACCAAGAAGGGTCGATCGTAGTGGATGGAATTGAGCTGACAGACGATACCAAACACATCAATGATATTCGTCGTGAAGTCGGAATGGTGTTTCAGCACTTCAACTTATTCCCGCATTTGACTGTGTTGGAAAACTGCACACTGGCTCCAATCTGGGTCCGGAAAACGCCCAAGCGGGAAGCCGAAGAGTTGGCGATGCAATATCTCGAGCGAGTGAAGATCCCTGAGCAGGCCAATAAGTATCCGGGGCAGTTGTCTGGTGGTCAGCAGCAGCGTGTTGCGATCGCACGGTCACTGTGTATGAATCCTCGCGTGATGCTGTTTGATGAGCCAACATCTGCACTCGATCCAGAGATGATCGCAGAAGTGCTTGATGTCATGGTTGGTCTTGCTGAAGATGGCATGACGATGCTGTGTGTGACTCACGAAATGGGTTTTGCTCGTAAAGTTGCTAACCGCGTGATCTTTATGGATGGCGGTCAGATTGTTGAGCAAAATGAACCTGAAGAGTTCTTCAACAACCCTCAAAATGACAGGACTCAATTGTTCCTCTCACAAATCTTGCAACACTGATCATTTAACGGTGGAAAAGCTGATCACTGCCCCTATGATAGGTGCAGTGTTTCATTAATTTGGCTAAGGAGTCTCCATGGCTTGGAATGAGCCCGGAAATAATGGCCGCGACCCCTGGGGTGGCGGTAACCGAAATAATCAAGGTCCGCCTGACCTTGACGAAGTCGTAAAGAAACTGCAACAGGGCCTCGGTGGACTTTTCGGGAAGTCCGGCGGTTCTGGCGGTGGTTCAGATTCTGGCGATGGTCCAGGATTTGAGTTTTCCGGAAAAATGGTAGGGGTGTTGGCGGTCATCGCACTTGTGGCCTATGGCGCTCTCGGTCTTTACAAAGTGGACGAACAAGAGCGGGCTGTTGTTCTTCGTTTCGGTCAGTTTTTAGAGACGAAGACCCCAGGTCTCCGCTGGAATGCGCCATTGATCGATGAAGTGAACAACATCAATGTGACTCGGGTTCGGACGCATACCTCTCAAGGGGTGATGTTGACCGAAGACGAGAACATTGTGGACGTCACGCTGGCGGTTCAGTATGTCATTTCGGATACGAAAGATTTCTTGCTGAACGTGCGCGAGCCTGAGGTTACACTCACGCACGCCACCGATTCGGCAGTTCGGCACGTGGTCGGTTCTGCTGAGATGACCGCTGTGATCTCTGAGGGCCGTGAAGCCCTTGGCGGTGATGTTCAGGTACGCCTTCAGGAATATTTAGATAACTATGGCGCTGGGCTTCGGGTTGTGAAAGTCAACTTAGAAAATAGCCAGCCACCGAGTCAGGTGCAGGCGGCTTTCGATGACGTGATCAAGGCACGAGAAGATGAGCAGCGTCTTAAAAACCAAGCCGAAGCGTATTCGAATGGTGTGATCCCAGAAGCTCGTGGTCGTGCTCAGCGAGTGCTTGAAGAAGCGAATGCTTATCGCGAACAAGTCGTTGCGAGAGCTGAAGGTGAGGCGGATCGTTTTTTGAAACTGCTGGCTGAATATCGCAAAGCACCTGATGTCACACGGCAGCGACTCTACATCGATGCGGTTCAGGAAGTGATGCAGCGCTCGTCGAAAGTCATGATCGATGTGGGTTCCGGCTCGAACATCATGTACTTGCCTTTAGACCGGATCGCATCTCAGGTTGCCCCGTCCATTGCTAATCAGGGCCGCGGGTCATCATCGTCGGTCCAGCAGTCCGGTGGAGGGATGACTCCAGGCGACATTCGATCAGTGACTGATCAGGTCATCCAAGAGCTTCGCTCGCGTCAAACCGATGATTCACAAAGAGGGAGTATCCGCTAATGTCAGGACGTCAAATGAGCATTCTGATTGGATTGGTGGTTCTTTTGGCCATCGTGTCCAATTCTTTGTACGTAGTGAACGAGCGTGAGCGAGCTGTACTGTTGAAGTTTGGTGAGGTGGTGTCGACCGATATCCAGCCAGGATTACACTTCAAGATTCCAGTTGTGAATGATGTGCGGCGATTTGAAGCACGTTTAATCACCCTAGATTCCAGTCCGCAACGGTACTTAACGGCTGAAAAGAAAGCATTGATTGTGGATTCGTTTGTTAAATGGCAGGTGGCTGACGCTGGAAAGTACTACACCGCCACAGGTGGTGATGAATTTTCAGCAAATAGCCTGCTGGCGTCACGAGTTGATAACGGGCTTCGAAACAAGTTTGGTGAGCGGACCGTCTATGAGGTTGTTTCTGGTGAGCGTGATGCGCTGATGACGGAAATTACGAAGGAACTCGACGATATTGCCCTCAATGAACTGGGAATCCATGTTCTGGATGTCCGAGTGAAGGGGATTGACCTTCCACCTGAAGTTTCAAACGCCGTGTATTCACGGATGAGCACGGAGCGTGAGCGAGAAGCTCGCGATCATCGTTCGCGTGGTCGAGAGTTGGCCGAGGGGATTGAAGCTGACGCTGATCGGCAAAATACGGTGATCGAGGCGAATGCTTATCGTGAAGCGGAACAGATCCGAGGTGAAGGGGATGCGATTGCGGCTGAAATTTACGCGAACGCCTACAATCAAGACCCTGAGTTCTACTCATTCCACCGATCGATTCAAGCCTATCAGGACTCCTTTGCGGGCAAAGAAGACTTGCTGGTGATTGATCCTGAGTCTGACTTCTTCCGGTATCTTAAGGATCCAACCGGAAAATAATTGGATCACTCGGGCAGCCTAGAGTTGCCCGAGTGACTCACCCATCTTGATAGACTGCCCGTCTGTGAGTTCCGAGCTAAATCCTTTCATGGACTGTGGTAGGACCGTTATGACGGTCGAGCCGTATTGGAAACGCCCCACTTCATCGCCTTGAGCAAATTTGTGATGCGGCCCACGATGATAATTCCATTCGGTCACACCACGACCTGGCGGGGTAATCAATCCTGCAAATGGTGTTTCAACCGAGGCCACCAGCATTGCCCCAACTAAGACCATGCAGAAGGGTCCGTGCTCGCTTTTGAAATGCAGGATGACACGTTCATTTCTGGCAAAGACTGCTGGGATTGTCGTGGTCGTGGATTCATTGACTGAGAACAATCGTCCCGGTACGTGAACCATCTGTTTGAGTTCCGCATCGATCGGGCAATGCACCCGATGATAGTCTTTGGGAGACAGATAGATCGTCAGGTAGTGACCTTCATGATAGGTCTTGTCGTACTCATGACTTCCCAATAGTTCCGCTAATGCAAAGTGATGTCCCTTTGCCGTGAGCCGCGTATCGCCGGAGAGTTGTCCACCGCTGAAGATGGTGCCATCGGCTGGTGAGGCGATTTGGTCAGTGCCGGCGAGTGGTCGAATGCCGGCTTTCAACGCACGTGTGAAAAACGCATTAAAATGCGGATAGGCATCCAGAGAGGGCTCGGCGACTTCGTCCATCTGGATCTCAAAGCGCTTAATGAACTGTTGAATCAGTGTATTTTTCACCTGAGGGATTTCGCAGAAAGCCAGTTGACTAACCGCACGGGAAAGCATGTGGCCAGGGAGGCCATATTGAATCAGGGTATTGAGATTCTGCATCAGACTCATGCGTTGCCTCCGCTTAAGGTATCGAGAATGCGGTAAAAGGATTCAAGACGTCGTTTCGACAATTTGCCTTTTTGCACCGCATCGATCACGGCGCAGCCGGGTTCTTGACGATGTCTGCAGTCACGAAAACGGCATTGATCAGAAAATTCCCGGATATCAATGAAGCCCTGTTCGACGTCCGTCCTCGAAATTTGTTCCAATCCAAAGTCCCGAATTCCGGGTGAATCAATAATGGAGCCACCGTCTGCGTAGGGATAAAGACGTGCCGTTGAGGTGGTGTGTCGGCCAAGTCTTGTTTGTTGGTGCAAATGCCCGACTCGGATTTGTTCGTCAGGCAGAAGCGCCTGAACCAGGCTTGATTTGCCGACACCGGATTGACCAATAAATACGGAGCTTTTATCGATTAAGTGCTTGGAGAGCTCGTCAAGACCTCCGGTTTCTTTTGTGGTTGCTTCGACCACCGTGTAACCGATGATCTCATAAAGATTTTTGATTGCGGCTAAGAAATTTCGGTTTACTTCAGACTGACGCAGGAGATCCACTTTATTCATCACAATTAATGGCGGAATCCCAGCGACTTCTGTGGCCACCAAATATCGGTCGAGAAGCTCTGGTTGCGGTGCCGGTTCCAATGCGGTGACGATGACCAGTTGATCGATATTGGCTGCCATTGCTTTGATAACACCGCGCGAATCCGGACGCTCAAGGACGTTTCTTCGTGGTTCACAGGCCGTGACGATGCCAGCATCATCGGTGGTTTGAAAGACGACCTGATCACCGGTGACGAGCGATGACAAGTTAGCGCGCAGGTGGCAACGGACCGGTTCGGCGATCGGTTGGCCAAGGTCGTCCACAGCAACGACTTCGACTTGTTTACCAAAACGAGCGACAATACGGCCAGCCTGTTCTTGGCCCAGAGCACCCGATTCAAGCAAATCCTCGACCTGTACTTTGTGTCGTGAGGCCCGGTCGAGACGCTCTTTCTGAATTTTTTCGATGCGCCACGCCTGCTGACGCGTGAGTTTTCTTTTGCTCATGTTATTTCAAGCGATGCGTGACTTCCGTTAGATCGAACCTCATTATTGCAGGCATTGAAAGGAGAAACTATGTCTGATCCCTATGGAGATGCTGAAGCATCCCGATACGAGAACCCTGTTGCCTCGAGGAAGTGGCTTTTGGAGTTGCTTGAAGAGGCGGGTCGCCCGCTGGATTATGAGGAATTAGCCGTATTAACGAAGACCATTGAAGCGAATCGTGATGGATTATTTGCACGTCTCGCTGCGATGTGTCGGGATGGTCAGGTGATTACGGATCGGATTGGGCGATACGTTTTGGTCGATCGTGCTGGGCTCTTGTCGGGTCGTGTCGTTGCACATCGTGATGGATTCGGGTTTTTTGAGCCGGATGAAGGGAGTGATACGTTATATCTGCACGATCGCCAAATGCGCAAAGTGTTCCACGGAGATCGAGTGTTGGTTGCTGTGATGCCACCGTCGCGGCATTCGAAAAGTAAACGTGAAGCTCGGATTGTTGAGGTGCTCGAGCGCACCCATCAGCGGATTATTGGTCGGTTGCGTGAACAAGCCGGCGTTCAGTTTGTGACACCAGAAGATGATCGATTTCTGCACGAAATTTTAATTCCTGATCATCAACTCAATGGCGCGACATTTGGTCAGTTTGTGGTGGTTCAACTCGATCATTTCCCTGAGTCGAATCGTCAACCGGTCGGGCACATTATTGATATCGTTGGTGCCGCGTCTGATCCAGGGATTGAGGTTCAAGTCGCAGTGCGGACCCATGATCTGCCGTATCAATTCTCTGAGGAAGCAATGGCACAAGCCAAAGCCTTTGGCGATACCATTGATGCACAGACCGCCAATTCTCGGTTAGATCTCCGGGATCTGCCGTTTGTGACAATTGACGGTGAGGATGCCAAGGATTTTGATGATGCTGTTTGCGCGACTCCGCGTGGCAAAAATGGCTGGACGCTTTGGGTTGCCATTGCTGATGTTGCGCACTATGTGACAGACAACTCACCTCTGGATCAGACTGCCATTGAGCGCGGGACTTCAGTGTATTTCCCCAGTGAAGTGATTCCGATGCTTCCTGAGACACTTTCCAACGGCCTGTGTTCATTGAATCCGCATGTGGATCGATTGGCGCTGGCTGTGTGTCTTGAGATCGCCTCGACAGGTCGCGTGACCAAATATCGATTCCATGAGGTTGTCTTTCAATCTCAGCAACGGCTCACTTACAACCAAGTGCAGGACGCATTGGATGCGGTTTCTGCCGATCATCATTCGCCTGAGGCTCTGGCGACAGCGATCCAGAAAACAGGACGTTTCAGTTCAAATGCCGTGGCCCAGAATGTTGCTGATCTGTATTCGCTGTATCAGGTCCTGCGTTCTGCTCGAGAAGATCGCGGTGCACTCGATTTCGATTCTGTTGAGCCGAAATTCAGTTTTGATGAAAAAGGCAAAATCACGGGTGTTGTGCCGCGTGAGCGTTTGGAGGCTCATAAGCTCATTGAAGAGTGCATGCTCGCGGCTAACGTGGCTGCTGCCCGATGCTTGAAGAAGTTTAAATTGCCAACGTTGTATCGGATTCACGAGGGACCAAGTGATGAGCGGTTGGCTGCATTACGACAATTTCTAGGATCCATGGCTTTGGGATTGGGTGGTGGCGTGAAACCCGAGCCATCGGATTATCAAAGCTTGCTTGAGCAAGCCCACAGCCGTCCTGATTTTGCATTGATTCAGGCGATGATCCTCCGTTCGATGCAACAGGCGAAATACGCGCCTGACCCGGATATTGGCCATTTTGGCTTGTCTTACGATCATTACACCCATTTCACATCACCCATTCGTCGCTATCCCGATTTAACCGTACATCGACTGTTAAAGCGGATCGTGCAAACCGGTGCACAGGATGATGCTGCACACTTGGTTCGAGAAGGGTTGCCTGATATGCAACGCATGGTGGCTTTGGGTGAGCATTGCTCGATGACTGAGCGGCGGGCTGATGAAGCCAGTCGTGACGTGGGGCAATGGCTAAAGTGCCAGTTTATGCGTGAAAAGTTGGGTGAAGAGTATCAAGGCACCATTACTGGTGTTGCGGGCTTTGGTCTATTTATTCTTCTTGATGCGCTCTTCGTCGAAGGAATGGTGCATGTGACCCAGTTGCCGGCCGATTATTGGGTATTCAGTGAACAACAACACACGCTAACCGGTGAGCGCACGCATCAGGTGTTCCGCTTGGCGGATTCCGTACGAGTCAAAGTCGCGCGCGTGGATCTTGATGCGCGTCGCATTGATTTTGCGCTTGCAGGTGATGGCCCCGTCGGTCGACCAAGAAAGTCCAGTGTGAGATCACGGTTGAAAGAAGGAAAGATCCCGGGGAAGAGTCAACCGAGGGATCGTTCGAAAAAATCAGGGAAGAAGCGCCGATGAGCCAGCATCGACGAAAGCCGTCGAAAAAACAGGACAATCCGGGACTGGTCGCAGTGTCGGGAATGCATCCTGTCCGAGTGGTATTAAAGCAAGATCGCGTCTCCGAAGTCTGGATCCGTGATGGCGCCAACGAACATCGATTGAAAGATGTGGTGATGACCGCGAAATCCCAAGGTGTTCGCGTGGTTGAGGTGGCCGCGCGTGATTTTGATGAGGCGGTCTCCGCAGAGACCAATCATCAGGGCGTGATTGCCTTGACCAAACCACGTGACATGGAGCCTGAAAATGCCTTACCGATTCTTTTGGATGGTTTGGATGACCCCTTGATACTGGTTCTGGATGGCGTGACCGATCCGCATAACTTTGGTGCTTGTCTTCGTTCTGCAGAAGCCTTTGGCGCAGCCTGTGTCGTGGTTCCTAAGGATCACTCGGCGCCGTTAAACCAAGTGGCAAGAAAAACATCATCGGGTGCGAGTGAACTGATTCCTGTGGTGAAAGTGACAAACCTCGCGCGATGTTTGCGAACACTGCAAAACGACGGCTTTTGGGTTGTTGGTGCGGCCGGTGAGTCGACCGTCGGGCTAGATGCAGCTGTTCATCAAGGACCAATGGCTTTGGTCATGGGATCCGAAGGTGGTGGGTTGCGCCGGTTGACCCGAGAGGTCTGTGATGCACTGGTCGCAATCCCGATGCCTGGACAGATTGAAAGCCTCAATGTCAGTGTCGCAACCGGGGTCTTATTGTACGATTTTCAACATCGGCGTGGAGTTCTAGAAGCCTCCCGTGCTTATGAGGAGCGAGTGTAATGCGCTGTCCGTTTTGCCAAGCGCTAGATACCAAGGTGATTGATTCACGATTACATGCGGAAGGCTCACAGATTCGCCGTCGTCGTGTTTGCCCAGCCTGTGATCAGCGATTTTCCACGTACGA
>Ga0209534_10002452_pt1 | contig 18396 bp, 18 predicted proteins | sample COG_07_FD_184751 | JGI IMG/M metagenome (GOLD analysis project Ga0209534, IMG submission 184751) | Pelagic Microbial community sample from North Sea - COGITO 998_met_07 (SPAdes) (version 2) | ecosystem: Environmental > Aquatic > Marine > Neritic zone/Coastal water | place: Helgoland, sampling...
CGAGGTCTTCATAACCTCGACTGCCGGGGGCGTCATGCCTGTTACAAGAATTGACGAACGACCAATTGCTTCCGGCAATATCGGGCCTTTGTCGAAACGTATAATGCATGCCTATTGGCAGATGCACAATGAGCGCAAAAATCGTAATCTAGTCGAATATTAAGCAAGTGCATTTGATGCTGGTATCACTTTAACAAGCGACATGCCCAACACTTCAGACTCAGCTAATCGCATCTGACTCCAATAAGCTTCCAACTTTGCAGCAGCTACATTTGCCTGAACTTTGGCCTTTTCGGGAGATGAAGTTCGTAGCCCTTGGACTACTCTTGGGTAGCTATAATATTTGCGCAAATCATTGGGGACACGTCTGGAAAAATAGAAATAGCCGCCTCTGATAAAGGTATACGGTATAGATTTGGTCTGCATAATGGTCAGTACTCAAATGGGCATAACAAATGCCATGCTAAAAGATTGAGTATTATCAGATGCTTATCGGGGATATGCCACTGCTAGTTAGGCAGTAAGTGGCGGAGAGACAGTCCGCCTAACATATGTCTATATATGTTCTCACATGTTCACTTTAACTATATTTTATTGAATATTTTACCAAATCATAGCAGTACTTCTCCGTACACGTTCATTGTCGTTCCCATAAAACCATGCTATTTTAAGGGAACGTTTATGGTAACAAGTTCAGATGAGAGGACCAACTATGCCAAAGAAACTAAGTAATGCACTTGATGTCAAGACTGTGAAATACGCAAAACCAGGGCGGCATGCAGATGGCGGTGGCCTGCACTTGCTAGTCAAAAAGTCAGGCGCTCGTTCTTGGGTTTTTAGATATATGTTGAAAGGTAAGTCACGGGATCTTGGGCTTTCTCGGTGTTCTGAGGCAATGGCGATACTGCGAAGCGCCGGCCACGATGAGCTAACCTTAGCCCAAGCAAGGGACGTAGCAACCATCTATAGGCTAAAGGTTAAAGCAGGTATCGATCCAATTGTAGAGCGTGAAAACATTGCTATTGAGAAAGCTGCAGAGGCTCAGGCTCAGAAAATCGCCAAGGTGCGCTTCAAGGATGTTGCTGAGGCCTATATTGATGCGAATGAAAGTAACTGGAAAAACAAAAAGCATAGACAGCAATGGAAAAATTCTCTCGCAACTTACGTTTACCCCATTATGGGAGATTTAGCTGTATCTGATATCGAAACCAGCCATGTACTAGCAGCGATTGAGCCTATCTGGAAAGACAAAGCTGAAACTGCAAGTCGTGTTCGTGGACGTATCGAAACTGTTTTAGATGCTGCAAAAGTTAGAGAATATAGAACTGGTGAAAACCCAGCACGATGGCGTGGGCATCTTTCTCTAATTTTACCTGCTCGAACAAAGTTATCCCGAGGACACCATAAAGCTGAACCATATCTTTCAGTACCTCAGATATTAACACAGTTACGTTCGCGCCAAGCCGTAGCCGCACTTGCTCTTGAGTTCACAATTTTAACTGCTGCACGCACAGGAGAAGTTATAGGCGCAACATGGGAAGAGATCGATATCGCTAAGGGGATTTGGACAATCTCCGCCAAACGAATGAAAGCTGGGAGACAGCATAGAGTGCCACTCTCAGAACGGGCCATAGAAATAGTGCAACAAGTCAAGTTGCTAGACGGAGCATATGTATTTTCAGGGCCAAAAGGTGGCCCGCTATCAGGGATGGCAATGTCCATGCTACTCCGACGTATGAAAACCGATGTCACAGTCCATGGCTTTAGATCTAGCTTCAGAGACTGGGCCGCTGAATGCACAGGCTATCCCCATGAAGTTTGTGAGATGGCATTGGCACACACCATTGGCAACAAATCTGAGGCCGCATATCGGCGAGGTGACTTATTTGAGAAACGACGACGGTTAATGGCAGATTGGGCTGAACATTGTTCAAGTAAAACTCAGGTTAATGCAAAAATCATAGTGATGAAGGGGTAGCGCAATGCAGAATAAACCCACTTTTATATCACTATCAGAGGCATTGTCCTGGATTGCATTCGGCCAGCAGGACAAAAAAGAAGAACTCATCGAATACCTGGCCAAAAAAAATTACATTGAAGACTGTAAAGATAAACTCAATAATGCACTCGAGAGTCTATTGTCAAAAGCACGTGGAAAATTAATTACTCTTGAAGGGAAGGAAATTACTTCAAAAACCACAACGACCGATAATGCTTTAACTATAAAAATTTCATCCACAGCGTTTAAAGATTTTGCTGCCTTTGACATTAACACTGACGGTTTGAGCTACGGAAAGGGATTATTGTGGCTACCTACATTAGTTAAGAATGGTAAGAATTGTGAATTCATATATGAGCATAAAGAGCAGCATAAGATCACAAAGCATTACACCGATGTGGATGTCAATTTCTCACAACTTAAAAAGGAACTGCAACCAGGTCGCCAATCGCTTCCAGCTTTGAGTGATGCAGATCTGGAGAAGTGGTGGGGTAGCCTGAGTGAAGAAGAAAAGCGGTTCTCTGAAAAAGCACAAAAATTGATGCTTGTTGAGAATTTCCCGAACAATCATATTTCACGGGCACGCCTGAGGGCGCTTAGGGATAAACTGTAACAAGAGCGCAAACGACCTAAAGTCGCCAAAAAGTGAGTGGCGATTAAACGGCGATTTTGACGGCGATTTTTTCCGACGCGACCATACTCCAAAATAAACAATTGGAGAATCATCAATGCAGTTCGATAAACACCTACCTAAGTTAGCCTACAGCATTAAAGAGGCTTGTCAGGCCTCTAGCTTGGGCAAAACTACAATTTACGCTCACATTACAGCCGGACATCTGCGAGCCGTTCGTATAGGGGGTAGAACTGTCATTCCCGCAGATAGTCTTCATGCTTTGATAAATGGTGAAGTCTGCAAAGCTTCTAACACTCAATAGAAAACCGCGCGCTATTTAAGCACGCGGTAGAGTGTTTGTTTCCCCACTCTCATAGCATGCATACGACGCGCCTCAAAGCAAAAAAAGAGGCTACAATGACTGTTTCACAACAGGTCGCTCAAGCGATAACTATAGAAGAATTCTTAGCAAAGATACTACCGCGCAGTGGAATCTATATGCTGTTTTTGACAAGAGAAAAAAAGAACTTTCATAGGTCCTATACCAACATCGATACAATGGCCTCAGCAGTAGATTGGTTTGATAACTCTGGTTTTTCAGTCTATCACGCCTGTGGATCATTCCACACCGAGGAAAGTCGAAAAGCAGAGAACACTGCTCATTTTCGTTCTTTCTTCCTTGATCTAGACTGTGGTCTTCAGAAAGCTAATAAAGGCAAAGGGTTTATTGATAAAGCCACTGCGTGTAATGTACTCAAGGATTTTTGCAAAAAGCTCAACCTACCCAAGCCTACGATTATAGACAGCGGTGGTGGGTTCCACATCTATTGGGCCCTACAAGATGACATTGAAGCTGATGAATGGCTATCTGTCGCATCTAAGCTCAAGCAGCTGACAAAGTTTCATAAGTTTACCGCAGACGACGCTCGTACTGCTGACCGAGCCAGCTTATTGAGACCTGTTGGGACGAAAAACATCAAGTATTCCCCTACAAGGCAGGTTAAAGCTCTCTATGTTGCTGATGACGTAAACTTTACTGACTTTAAAGCAAAAATAGAGGCTGCTGAAACCGCGTTGATGAGCTTTGGAGCAACCTCCAAAATATCCGCTGCAAAACAAGTTGATCAAAATCTTCTCGGAATGGCGCCACAACTCGAAACTCCCAAAAATATCCAACGTGTTTTAGACGCACTGAGCCATGTTTCTGCAGATTGTAGTTATGAAGTATGGCGTGACTGTATATGGGCGCTGCTTTCCACTGGGTGGAACTGTGCAGCTAAACTTGCAATGGATTGGAGCAGCCAAAGCGCTCAACATTGGAAACATGGCGATGGTGAGAAGGCTCTACAAAATCTTCTTGCTAGTTTTGATTCTGAGAAAACTGTAACTCTGGGAACATTATTTTACCACGCACTTCAGAATGGTTACACCAAGGGACCTAACGACCAAGTTGATATATCTCCCATCTCTTACAACGAAGAGCTTGAGAAACCTCAATCACAGACTGTGATTAAACTCTACTCCCGATCTGAGTTAGCTGCACGACCTGACCCAAAATGGGTTGTACGAAACATTCTGCCTGAAACTGGAATTGCAGCAATTTATGGCGCACCATCGAGCGGAAAAACATTTGTTGCTTTGGATTTGGCCAACCACATATCGCTCGGAAAAAGTGCTTGGTTTGGCCATAAAGTCAAAACTAGCCCAGTGGTCTATGTAGCATTAGAAGGTGGCGGATGTATCAAGCACCGATTGGAGGCATGGGAAGCAGAGAATAGTGATGTTTCAAATGTCTTAACAGTACTAGATCATGTTACTCTAAATAACTTAGATCATGCCACAGCTCTTGCTCATGCCGTTTCTTCTCAGTGTAGACAAGGTGCAGTCGTCTTTATTGACACTCTCGCTCAAGCCATACCCGGAGCTGACGAAAATTCAGGTAAAGATATGGGCCTTGCGCTTGAAGCCGCGAAGCATATTGCAGCATCTGTCGGTGGGCTTGTAGTCCTTGTACACCATACTGGGAAAGATAAATCCAAGGGGCTAAGAGGGCATTCTTCTGTTCATGCCGCACTAGATGCCGCGATCGTGGTCGAAAGAAATGCCATGACAGACCATCGATCTTGGAAAGTAAGCAAAATGAAAGATGGTGAGGATGGGCATGCGGGCTCATTCGAATTGATTATTCATCAACTTAGAAACGATCAATATGGCGCAGCGATAACTAGTTGTGCTGTCAGAGAGCAAACGTATTTCCCGGCTAGTGCTGGGACTAAGATGCCTAGAGGCAAACACCAAATTACTGTTCTCGAGGCTCTTCAATCTATTGAGGGAGAGGCTGAATGGTCCAATGTTGAAATTTTGAAGATGGCAAAAACCGCGCTTGGTGATGTTGCGAGTAAGCATAGAGCTGCTCGCGCAAAAAATGCCATCTCATCTTTGGTTGATGGGGGATTCCTACAACTTAATGAGGGAGTTTATTCTCTTTGCACCGGATCACCACCCCTCCGCCCCCCTTAGGGAGGCGGGTAGAGGTGGGTGTGTTCAAATCACCTTTTTGCACCATTTCGGTGATTTTCGGTGCAAATCCTCTACTCTTCATACGATCCAAGGGCTGCTGCGGAAACCAGTTTTTGCTCTATTCATGCCCCTCACTAAATCGATGCACAGGGCAAATTAAATTTTAAATGTTTACCTAGAAAGGAAACAACAATGGCTAAAAAAACTGTTAAAAAGGCATTTCAGGACGCTCAAAATCTTCGCCCTAAACACCCTATCAACTCGGGGGAATGCAAGATGCGCGAAACACGATGGAGGCTGTCACGTATGCAAAATTCAATGTATCAGATCGGAGAATATCTCAAGAACCCGAGTCATTTTTATAAAGGCCAAACACTTGGCCACTGCTGCACTACCGAAGACAAAGCGTTTTGGATCAAGTCGATCCCAGCGAAGGTCGCCGAACTACTTGGCTATGATATCCTACCCGCGATAGCAGCACTGACAAATGATTGCTTATCAAAACGTGATACCTATGCGACACTTGCCATAGCTAATGGAATGGCAAAAGCACTCTTGAAAGACTGCGATCAGCAAGAAGCTCGGTTAAAGGCTGGAATATCTCCTGAGTATGATGAGATGAAGACGGGCTTCTCTGAGGTTCACGGTTTATTGGTTGAGGCCGACCGCATTGCTGAAGACGCACTACAGGTGCTTGATTACGCATCTAAAAAATCCTTGATCCATGCAAGATATCCCCAACTTGACGAAAACTCAGCGGGTAACGCACGTAATACATAACCGCTAAGCAGATGTTTTGGGGAGACGTTTTAAAGTACTTAAATGGGTTTTTTGATGTCATTCATAAAAATTAAGGATCAACCATTAGGACGTCAAGTTTGTCTGAAAATGCCCACATTACTTCAAATATTGTATCTTTAAGCTTTTTTTTGGTCCCTTTCCTGCAAAGACGTCCGCTATCTCGTCAAGAGATATTCGGTGAGATACAACACGCCTTATGTCATCCCCATAAGCCTGAAGTCCAGCCAAAGCATCTGGTATATTATGGTTAAGCGAATGTGATCCCGCAAGTGTTATTTGCCGCCGGAAAAGCTCAAATGGTGCAATCTCTACGCGTACATCTTGCGGACAAACACCAAAGAACAGGCCAACGCCACCATTAGCAATATACTTGGTTAAATCGCCTGCAACGGAAGCTACACCAGTCGCATCTGCAACAAGATCAATATTTTGGCACATTGCGTTCAACCGGTCACTGCCTGTGGCTACAGCATTGAAATTAAAGCTTTCAGCTAAATCAAGGCGACTTTCATCAATATCCACTAATGACACATCTTTAACACCGGAAAGACGCATACCGATAGCCATCAATAATCCTATGGGTCCTGCCCCAAAGACAAGTGCGTTTTTTGCACGCTCAGCTTGGCCTGCACTTAATCCGTTCAACACACATCCTAGTGGCTCCGCAAGTGCTGCAATATCAAATGGCATGTCTCCTATTTGATGTATGTGTGTTGCTTTCACAACGCTATATTCCGAAAAACCACCGTCTGTGGTAACTCCATAAGCTCCAAGAGATTCACATAAATGTGCCCACCCACGTTTACATGCTGAACATTCATTGCATTCTATATTTGGATCAACAACGACACGATCCCCAATCTTCATGTTAAATACATTATCACCAATTTCAATAATAGTACCTGCATATTCATGACCAGGAATCAAAGGATAAGCTGACGTACCATAATTCCCATGCAAAATTTCTACGTCAGTTCCACAAATACCACTTGCTTGGACTTCAACAAGAACTTCACCAGCACCTGGCTTAGGATCAGGACGTTCCTGTAGAGTGACATTATTTCTTTGATTAAAAACAATTGCACGCATAATTTCAGCTTTCTAAATAGATTTGCACTGCTATTTCAGTGCCTTGTTCCCAGACTAAATTTAGCCATTTTGTAAAACATTTTGCAAAACGAGTGTCTTGACCTAAGTCTCCGTAAAATTGTACTTGAGAGAGCCATACTTCTGGAAATTCTATGGCGGAATTTGCCGCCATTCTCAATTCGCTCCAAAATGGGTCATTAGCCTCAATAAGGCTGCCATCTTCTCGTACACCAAAACACATCCGAGCCCATAGTGCCTCAATTAACGCAAGCCCTTCTATGGGTTTTTCTGTAGCTATAGCGTCTCGTATAATCGGATGTAAAAATCCTGGATGACGTGATGATCCATCAAATGCAACTCGTCGAGTAGTATCAATAATTTCAGTGTTTGAAAATCTACGTTTAATAAGTTTTATATATTCTAATGGTGTCATTCCAGGAACAGCCAAAACATGTGGCACGATTTCTTCAGTTTGAATTTTCGAGAATAAATCCATAATCAAAGGATGTTTCATAGTGTCAGAAATTGTTACAATTGAAAGCAACTCCCCTACAGTCGCAATGATTTGATGACCTGCATTCAATATGCGCAGTTTCTGCAATTCGAACGCTTTTACATCATTAGTAAAAGTCACGCCTACCTTATCCCATTCAGGACGTCCCGAACAGAATTTGTCTTCAATTACCCATTGACGAAAACTTTCATGGGTGACGGGAACATTATCTACAATGCCAAAATCACGAACAAGAGCAAGTTCATTCGGGCCAGTTGCCGGAACAATGCAATCGACCATAGAATTGGGAAATGTTACATTTTCAGAAATCCATCTAACAAGACTAGGCTTGGACACCGCGGCTAAACCAAGAATAGTATTACGCAAAATATTACCATTAGCTTGTAAGTTATCACAGCTTAGACATGTAAATGGTTCTATGCCTGCATCTTGACGAAGCTTTATTGCTTCCAAAATTGCTCCAAAGGCAGTTATTGGTGTCTGAGGATGATTTATATCATGTTGGATATCCGTATGCTGGATATCTAAAGTTCCCTGAGGCGTTTGGTAGTAACCACCCTCTGTGACTGTCAAAGATACAATTCGGATATTTGGCTTAATTAAATGCTGGATTAGAGAAGCATTATTTTTTTCAACAGGTATATAATCAATCATCGATCCTATGACCTCAGCAGATTTTCCTGATGGGTCAAGTTTGATAAGTGTGGTAAAACAATCTTGCTCTAAAATCTTAGTACGATTGACATCATCCAATGAGCGAACACCCGCACCCAAAATTGCCCAATTATGCGCTATCCCCTGATCCATTAATCGATGCAAATACCAAGCCATATGAGCACGATGAAAATTGCCTAGACCTATATGTATAATTCCAGCAGACAAATTATCGCGGTCGTATTCGGGTATCCGAACAGCATCAGGAAGCTTCTTAATGGTTTGAAGATTTAAGTGCATCAGCTCATCCACTGACCACCGTCAACGTTATATGTTTGAGAAACGATATAATCTGAGTCAGAGGTTGCAAGGAAAACAGCCATGCCAGTGAGGTCATTTGGAAGCGCAAAACGACCTGCTGGAACGCCTGCTGCTACTTCGGCTTTTTTTTGCCCCTTGGATTTACCTTCAAGTTTTGCGAACACGGCATCTACATGTTCCCAATGTTCTCCATCAACCACGCCAGGTGCAATCGCATTCACATTTATACCGTATTTGATCAAATTCAATCCAGCAGACTGCGTCATCGAAATCACTGCAGCTTTGCTTGAACAATAGACAAGTACAAGACTTTCACCTCTACGCCCTGCCTGAGAGGCCATATTAATGATTTTCCCCCCACAACCTTGTGCAATCATCTGTTTGGCAGCAGCCTGCATTGTAAATAAAGTACCTGCCACATTAACTGCGTAAAGTTTATTATAACTTTCATGGGTAATGTCGACAGTTTCAGCCGCATCAAATAAAGCAGCATTGTTAATTAAAATATCTAGTTTACCAGTTTGGTTAATTACCTGCCCAATTGCTGCGTTAATGCTAGATTGATCAGTAACATCAAGATGAATAGCATACGCCATATTACCCAAGTCAGAGGCAGTTTCCTTTGCAGCTTCAAGATTTATATCCGCAATTGCAACATGGGCACCTTCAAGAATATATCGTTCAGCAAAACCTCGACCAATACCTCGTGCAGCCCCAGTTATTAGTGCTGATTTTCCATCTAGTCGTTTCATAAAATGCGATCTCCTACAGCATCAAAGCAATGGATTTTATTTTTTTCTGGTGTCAAATAAATCGCTTCACCGTGCTTAACTTGTACGTCACCACTAATTCGAACCGTCATCATTTCTAAGAGGCCAGTATTATGAATATGTATGAAAGTATCAGAACCCAGATGTTCAGCTACACCGACAGTCCCTTTCCACAATCCTTCAGTTTTAGACATCTTTATATGTTCAGGTCGAATACCAATCGTGCTTGCATTGAGCTTTTTCGCCTCAATGCCCTCAATCAAGTTCATTTTAGGAGAACCAATGAACCCAGCAACAAATTTGTTTTTAGGAGTATGATATAATTCAAGTGGTGAGCCAACTTGTTCAATTCTACCATCCTGCAAAACAACAATTTTATCAGCCATTGTCATAGCTTCGACTTGGTCATGGGTCACGTAAATCATTGTTGTTTCTAGTTTCTTGTGCAAATCCATAATTTCGAGACGCATCCCAACACGCAATGCTGCATCAAGATTAGACAATGGTTCATCGAACAGAAAAGCTGCAGGTTCACGAACAATTGCTCGCCCAATAGCTACACGTTGGCGTTGACCGCCAGACAGCTGACCCGGTTTTCGGTCTAAATAATCTGTCAAATTAAGAGATTTTGCTGCAGCTTCAACTTTAGTATTTTGCGTTTCTAGATCAATCTTGGCCATCTTCATCGGAAAAGCAATATTTTTACGTACAGACATGTGAGGATAGAGTGCATAAGACTGGAATACCATTGCAAGACTTCTCTTTGCTGGTGGTAGGTCTGTAGCATCAATATCATCAATTTCAATATTCCCAGATGTGGTATCTTCCAGTCCGGCTATCAATCTCAATAATGTTGATTTCCCACACCCTGATGGTCCAACAAAAACAACAAACTCTCCATCTTCAATCTCTAGGTTCAAAGGCGGAATAACTTCTACATTACCAAATGTCTTTTGAACATCTTTGAGTTGTATACGTCCCATTTACTTTCCTTATTTAACAGCGCCGAAGGTTAAACCCCGAACAAGTTGTTTCTGGCTGAACCAGCCCATTATTAAAATTGGTGCTATAGCCATAATTGATGCCGCACTTAACTTTGCATAAAAAAGCCCTTCTGGGCTTGAATAACTAGTTATGAAAGCAGTCAAAGGTGCAGCCTTAGCTGCAGTTAGATTAATTGTCCAAAATGCTTCGTTCCATGCCAAAATGATATTTAACAATACTGTTGAGGCAATTCCTGGTATGGCCATTGGTGTAAGAACATAAATAATTTCTTCACGCAGACTTGCACCATCCATTCTTGCAGCTTCTAATATTTCACCAGGAATTTCTTTGAAATATGTGTAAAGCATCCAAATAATGATCGGTAAATTTATAAGCATTAAAACAATCGTTAAGCCAAAACGTGTATCCAAAAGGTCAAAATCACGGAACAACAGATAAATTGGGACTAAAACCCCAACAGGTGGGAGCATCTTTGTTGACAGCATCCACATTAAGACATTTTTTGTGTGACGTGAGGGTACGAATGCCATTGACCAAGCCGCAGGCACTGCCACAATTAGGGCCAATGCAGTTGAGCCCAGCGAAATAATCACAGAGTTTGAGAAATGTTTTAAATAGTCAGATCGTGCTTGAACTGTTTGAAAACTTTCCATTGTCCATCCTGAACTAAACAAAATTTCCAAAGGTGCTCTAATAGCGTTTTCTTCAGTTTTGAAAGAAAGAACTACAATCCAAAGTATTGGAAAAAACATCAAAAATCCTATAAAACCTGCAACAAGAGTATTGATTATTTTAGATTTTTTTGAAATCGAACGTGCCATAAAAATTTCCCTCAAGCGTCTAAGTTTTTGCCAATCATCCTCATCAAGAAGATCGCAACAATATTTGCAAGAATGATGGCAATAACGCCCCCTGCACTTCCCATGCCAACATCAAATTGAAGAAGTGAAGAAACATAAATGAGATAAGTAAGGTTCGTTGTTGCAGTCCCAGGTCCACCGTTTGTAGTAACCAGGATTTCAGCAAACACGGATAATAGAAAGATGGTTTGAATTAAGATAACAACAGTGATCGCTCGAGCAAGATGAGGCAGCATAATATACCAAAATCGATTTAGCCAACTTGCACCGTCCATTTCGGCGGCTTCTAATTGGTCTTGGTCCAAAGATTGCAAAGCTGTTAAAAGAATAAGAGTAGCAAATGGAAGCCACATCCAAGAAACTATGAATGTTATTGAAGCAAGTGGATATTGACCAAAAAAGTCAATTGGTGGAAACCCAAAACCTGTAACAATTTGTCCAAAAATTCCATTAACTGGATTCATAAACATATTTTTCCATACAAGAGCTGATACTGTTGGCATAACAAAGAATGGTGCAATGACCATTATTCGGATCAATCCCTGGCCAAACATTGGTTTATCTAATAATAATGCAGCACCAAGACCTCCAATTGTAGTGATAAAAAGTACGCCTGCTACGAGAAACAATGTGTTCTTTATCGCGTCAGTAAAACTAGGATCTGTTATAAACCAGTAGTAGTTATCCCATCCAGCGAATGATGTAGTTCCTGGCTGTAAAAGATTATAATAAAGAAAAGAAAAATATACTGTCATGCATAATGGTACTAGCATCCAGCCAAGCAATAAAATTACAGCTGGCGAAATCATCAATCGTGCAGATGAACGCGATGCTTTTGTCGCCATTTTTTAAGCCCTATTCTAACGTTTAAAATTTAAATAATTAACTAAAATTCTAACACAAAGCACTTTAGTTAATAATACAAATTTTATCATTTAATTATCAACAGGCTAAGACATGCAAGTCTTAGCCTGTTGGGAGAAAAATTTATTTTATATAACCTGCTTTAGTCATTTCACGTATTGCAAATTTTTGGCTATTTGCTAATGCATCTTCAACGCTAGACTGACCCGCAAGTGCTGCAGCAACTTGCTGACCTACATAGTTACCAATACCTTGGAATTCAGGAATAGCAACGAATTGAACGCCTGTGTATGGTGTTGGTAGAAGTGTTGCGTCTGCAGGATCAACTGACAAGATTGCATCAACAACAGCTGGTGCAAAAGGTGCAGCTTCTATACGACGTGCATCTTCTTCAACTGATTGACGTGTTCCAGAAGGTACAGCAACCCATCCTTTAGTCTCCCCAACCATTTCAAAATATTCTTTAGATGTTGACCACTTTAGGAAATCTTTAGCAGCATCAACTTGGTTAGAGCTTGCTGGAATTGCAAGTGCCCATGACCAGAACCAGCCTGTGCCTTTATCTGTTGCTTGCTTTGGCGCTTTAACAAATTCAGTTACGTCGGCAACAGTTGAAGTTGCAGGGTTTCTAACATCCCCAGCAGCTGATGTAGCATCAACCCATGTTGCACATTTGCCATCTTTGAAAAGAGCGCGATTTTCGTTGTGACCATTCGCAGAAGCTCCTGGAGGGCCTGAGTTTAACATTAAGTCTACATAGTAAGTAACCGCAGCGTTCCACTCTGGGCTATCTAATTGAGGGTTCCAAGCTTCGTCGAACCAGCGTGCACCGAATGCATTTGCAACTGTACCGACAAATGCCATATTCTCACCCCAACCAGCTTTACCGCGTTGACATGTTCCGTACATTCCGTTGTCAGGATCGTGCACAGCAGCAGCTAATTCAGCAAATTCAGTATATGTCATTTGCTCAGATGGCATCTCAATGCCAGCTGCTTCAAAAACGTCTGTTCTGTAAAACGTGAACGATGTTTCAGAATATAATGGAAGCGCATATAGGTTTCCGTCTGCAGACAACCCGTTACGAACCAACTGGAATACATCATCTAAATCGTAATCTGCGTCATTAGCAAAATCATTTAAAGGTGTTAACCATCCATTTGCGCCCCAAATTGGAGTTTCGTATGCACCAATGAACATAATATCAAATGACCCACCATTTGTTGCAATGTCCTGCGTTGTACGCTGCCGTAAAACGTTTTCTTCCAACACAACCCAATTAATTGTGTTACCTGTTGCTTTCTCCCACGCTGGGGCAAGCTCTTGCATAGTAATCATGTCTGCATTGTTTACTGTTGCAATTGTTATTTCATCAGCCACAGCGAACGAAGAGGCAATTCCATAGCTAATTGCTGTGGATAATAATATATTTTTAATAGACATTTAAGTCCTCCCTTTTTTACACGTGCAAACATAAGCGCAGAATCACTTCGTTGTGTCAAGATATTTTTGCACGTGTAAAAATTATTCTTAAAGTGCAGGATTTTATCAGGTAGACTCTCTGATCTTAAGCGTACCTTCTAATCGTTGCATCAAAGTTACTCCATCTCGACCATTACGAATACGATTAATCAAAAGTTTGACTGCCTCATTGCCAATATCGTCAACTTCTTGAGCAACAGTTGTTATGGATGGGAAAATATAGCGACTTAATGGATGGTCATCATGTCCTGCAATACGTAGCTCGCCTCGGGATCCAGAACCACCAAAAAACAGATTATGTGTATTAGCAGCGCGAATTGCACCAATTGCTATTCTATCATTAGCACATAATAAAGTTGCATCAACATAACGCCCCTGCCCAAAATGACTATCCATTACTTCAAAGCCGTATTGCTCAAATTGCCATGACGAATTACCTTTTGGAGCATCAACGACCTCAGGTTGAATTCCAAGTTCACGCATCTTTTCAAAGTACGCTTCCTTCCGCTCTATAGCATTTGTGTTCAAATTAGGCATAGCCAGAAATATTGGAGCCTTGCCGCTACGACAAAGGTATTCAACTATTAAACCAATACTTTTTTCATTATCAGTCCCAACAAAATCTGAATTAGGCAACGGTTGTGATGGTCTGGAATCCGCAAATATTATTGGAAAGTCAGAAACAGCAGATCTAAAAGCTTCAAAATTCCCTTCAATTCCTAGTGGTGCTATAATTGCTCCATCTACATTCATAGATCGCAATTTATTCACTGCCTGCTCTTCATAGTCCTTTTCACCATGAGAGCTTTGAGTAATAATCGTATAACCAGCTACTCGCGCAGCCTTCTCTATTGAGTCCAACAAACTTGCAAAAAATAAATCTTGGAAACGTGGGACAATTACACCAATTAAACCAGTCGTTTTGCGGTTTTGACGAGTAGCCAAAAAGTTGTAAACATAATCTACTCCCTCAAGACGATCTTTAATTTTTTTTGAAGTAGAGGGCAACACTTTTGACTCATCCTCAAAGAAACGCGCCAAGGTCGGTCGAGAGATACCAATAGCTTTTGATAATTCTTTCATCGTATTAATCTTGGGTTTACTCATCTATTCATTCCATTTTTTTATCCACATATACATGAAATCTGTAAGATAAAACAATATATATTTTGACATGTGTAAAAAGTTGACTATTAATACATATAAAAATTAAGGAATCAAATGCTTCAAAAATCCAAAATAGTCACTTTAGGAGAAATACTTGTAGAATTTGTTTCACATAAGAAAAATTGTGGCTTACATGAAATTACTAACTTTTCTGGACCGTTTCCGAGTGGAGCACCTGCGATCTTCATTGACCAAGCATCTCGCATGGGGGCCAATACTGAAATTATCGGAGGTATTGGAAACGATGGTTTTGGTCAATGCATACTCAAACGGTTTAAAACAAATAATGTGGGAACAACCGGCATTACTGTCAACTCAAACTGTCCTACGGGCACTGCATTTGTAACATACTATGATAATGGAAGCCGCGATTTTATCTTTCATTTAACGAACACTGCAGCAGACAGCTTTTCACTGAAGCAAGCTTTGTTTAATCCGAGTGATACATTTCTACACATTTCAGGCTCCTCACTTGGCAATCCAATAATGCGTCAAATGATTATGGAAACAGTACGAAACGTAGATAAAGCAGGTGGATACATCAGCTGTGATCCTAATGCTCGCGCTAATTTGATGAGTGATGCCGCAGTTATATCCTCTTTAAGCGAAGTAATAGAACGTAGCACTTGTTTGATGCCCAGCACTAGTGATTTAGAATATCTTTTTCCAAAAGTATCCGAAGAAGCTGCAATAGATCAATTACTACAATCAAAGACAAAAATAATAGCCCTCAAACGAGGGTCTGATGGTTCCACAGTGATTGGGAATGGCGATAGATTTGATTATGAGGGACACTTTGTAGAAGAGATTGACCCAACTGGAGCAGGTGATTGTTTTGGTGGAACATTTATCTCACTTTTAAGCCAAGGTGCTTCTCTTTATGATGCTGGCAAACAAGCTAATGCAGCTGGTGCGTTATCAGTCAAAAATCGCGGTGCAATGGAGGGCAACTCTTCACCAAAAGATATAGCTGATCTGATTAATAAAAAATATGAGCAAATAGCATGAATATCATTAAAGAGCTGATTGAACGCAACAGAGCCGGTGAAGCTATTGGACTACCTTGTTTCTGCAGTGCAAATGAACATGTATTAAGATCTATTTTATCTTTTACAAAAAAAACTGGATTCCCAACAGTTATTGAAGCAACTTGCAATCAAGTTAATCAGTATGGTGGTTATACTGGAATGACTGCTGAAACCTTTAAAAACTGGCTGAACACGATGGCTTCAGAAATTGGTGTTTCTATGGATCAAATTATTCTTGGAGGAGATCACCTTGGTCCCAACCCTTGGAAAAACGAACCATTTGATATCGCTATGGAAAAAGCACGCGAACTGGTTAAAAGCTATGTTCAAGCAGGCTTCAAGAAGATCCATTTGGATACCAGCATGGCTTGTGGTGGAGAAGCCAGCCCAACATTTAAACAAATTGCAGAACGTGCAGCGGATCTTTGTGCTGTTGCAGAAAAATATGCACCTAATCCATCAGATCTATTTTACATTATAGGTACAGAAGTCCCGATTCCCGGTGGAGAAACAGAAGAACCAGATGCACTTAATCTAACATCTGTTGAACGATTTCATGATACAATTGAAACACATCGCACTGCATTCGCATTTCGTGGGTTAGACAATGCTTGGTCTCGAATTATCTCTGTTGTTACTCAGCCTGGTGTGGATTTTGGACATACCTCAATTTATCCGTTCATATCTGAAAAGGCCAAACCTTTAAGTAAAGCAATCCTTGAAATAGATAAACTTACTTTTGAAGCCCATTCAACCGATTATCAAAGCAATACAGCACTTAAAGCACTCACACAAAATCACTTTTTTTTCCTAAAAGTTGGTCCTGAATTAACTTTTCGGTTTCGTGAAGCCATTTGGGCCCTTGCAGAGATTGAAGAGCAAATAAGCGTTAATGAAACTTCGGAAATCCGAAACGTTCTTATACACCGAATGATTGAATCACCAGCTAATTGGAAAAACTATTACAGCGGATTAGATGATGATGTAGAACAACTAATGGTTTACAGTTATAGCGACCGTATTAGATATTACTGGTCAGATAAATACGTGGCCTCAGCATTATCAAAACTAATAATAAACCTATCATCAAAACTATTGCCTGAAACGCTTATTTCACAATCATTCATGGGACACGAGTTTGGAAATATACCTACTAACCCAAATCATCTGATTGAAGGTCATATCCACAAATGTGTAAATCGCTATTTTGAAGCGGCAGGTTTCAATTATAGAAATAATTAGAATGTGCTGAAGAAAGGTTGCAAAGATGAGTAATCGAATTGATAGAGATGAAATGGGCGTTGCAACTCCAACAAGCTTTCAAAACAAAAAAACCTATTTTGAGTTTCTCAGTCATTTTGAAACTAGAAATTTAGAAAAAATAAAAGCTGGTGTTCTTAATCACTTTGATGCCAGTGCAAAAGTAAATGCCAGCCACCCAATCAATGAAGCCGTTCAAGGAATTGGCTATTATTTAGATATAATTCTTCCAATTGCACAGTCACTTGATGGCTTTACTCGACAAAATTACATTGTTCTTGGCGGTGAGTACCAAGGCACAGAATGGGTTACCTCTACTGGATATTTTTACGGACACTTCAACAAGCCTATGTTCGGCATTCCTCCGAGTAACAAAATGGCCTTTTTGCGCTTCGGCGAGTTTCACAAAATGGAAAATGGTAAGATTGTCGAAACCCATGTATATCTGGGTCTTGCAGAATTAATCATAGCAATAGGACGTTGGCCCCTATCTCCTAGCAAGGGGTATGAAGGCTTAGTACCTGGACCTGCTATGCATGACGGTGTTCTTAAAGAAGAATCCCATCCACTTACATCACGATCGAGTGCAGATTTGGTGGAAGGCATGCTCAAACGATTAGCAACAGAAGATGCTCAGTGGAAGCCATATTGGAGTGATAATATGGTTTGGTATGGACCAGGAGGATTAGGTACTTACGCCACTATTGATGCGTTTGACGTTTTTCAACGACCCTTTGAAAAAACTTTTGCTGGCTGGGGAGATGGAAAAGCAGATGGGATTTCTGGTGTTGCAGCTGATTGTAAGGCGGGCGACGGCGACTATGCGTTTTTACATGGTTGGAAAATGATTACAGGCGTTCATGTAAAACCGTTCCTTGGAATTGAGCCAACAGGCAATCGTGTCTTTATGCGTGACTGTGATTGGTGGCGGTGTTCAAACGGCAAGATAGTTGAAAACTGGTGCATGTTAGATACTCTCCATCTCGCACTTCAGCTTGGTCGAGATGTAATTAGCGAAGTTCAAGCAAACCAAATCAATAGTATGAAATTAACTAAAAAATAGCTGTGGCAGCAAAAAAGTATCAGTTTTACACCCATCCTTCTGTAGTTGCCCAAAATAAAGGTTGCTAAAGTAAAATTGTAGAAACAGTCGATTGAGCTTCGAGGAATGGTTTAATAGAAAGGAGGAGCAAATGATGCAACCAGATTTAGAACTTGTACAAATAGGGCGCGGTGAGACATTTAGAGCGTATGAACACGGCTATCCATTTTCAACGGTGCGCTGGCATTTTCACCCTGAGTATGAGTTGCATTATGTCGTTACAACGAAGGGCCGTTACTTCGTTGGCGACTTTATCGGCACGTTTGAACCTGGAAATCTTGTGCTGACCGGTCCGAACTTGCCGCACAATTGGGTAAGTGATGTTAAGACCAACAAAAAAGTTACTT
>Ga0209534_10002453_pt1 | contig 18393 bp, 10 predicted proteins | sample COG_07_FD_184751 | JGI IMG/M metagenome (GOLD analysis project Ga0209534, IMG submission 184751) | Pelagic Microbial community sample from North Sea - COGITO 998_met_07 (SPAdes) (version 2) | ecosystem: Environmental > Aquatic > Marine > Neritic zone/Coastal water | place: Helgoland, sampling...
AATCCAACAATTCATTTTTATTGGTAGAGGCAATCAACGTAGAATTCCATGAAAAATTCTCACCGGTAATATTCTTGGTTCTTAATTCAAATTCCCAACCACTGTTTTTTACTTTACCTAAGTTAACTATACCGTTACTAAATCCTGTAACATAGGAGACGGGGTTGTTTAACAATAATTGATCACTTGTTCTTTCGTAATAGTCGATTGAACCAGAAATCCTGTTGTAAAGTAAGCTAAAATCTAAACCAGGGTTAATTTCTTCTGATGCTTCCCATTGTAGCAATAAATTTGCAATATTCTTTGGGGAGACACCAGCCGTAATACTTCCATCTACAACAGCATTAGAAGTGTTTAACTGGGCAAGGTAAGGCCATGCATTTACTAGGTCATCACCAACATTAAATCGTTCTGATCCAGTACGACCATAACTTGCTCTAAGCTTAAGGGTGGTAACAAAGTCAGATCCTGAAAGGAAATCTTCGTTGGCTACGTTCCAACCCACAGATAGGGCGGGGAAGTTACCCCATTTAGATTGAACCCCAAATACAGAGCTTCCGTCTCGTCTAAAGGATGCATTTAAAAGATACTTGTTATCATAGGCATAACCAACGCTCGCGAAATATCCAATCTTATTGGTTTCTATGTTTATCTCACCATTAGAAACAATTGTCGTTGCTCCTTGCAAGTTTTTTAATAAATCATTTGAATAACCTGTTCCAGTAATCTGACTAGACTCAGCGCTTCTTCGCTGAAGGGTAATACCTGCTAGTGCGCTTATGTCATGGCTACCAATTTGCTTTTTAAAAGAAATGGTATTATCTGAAATAAGACGTGTTCTAAATCTATTGTTCAATAGGTATTGCGCTCTACTGGTACCAGACTGGTGATGCTTTGTCCCATCCCAGCGTGTTCTTTTACGTTGTTCAAGAGTAACTCCTAGAGAAGACTTAGCCACAAGACCGTCGGCTATCTTGTACTGTAAATAGGCACTTGTCAATAACTTTGTATTGAACTCAAAATGCTCTCTTTCAATATATTGAGCGTATGGGTTTGCATCTCCTGAAGTACGAGGGCGGTTATCCGATCCATTCCCATCAAGATCCAATTCAACCAAATGGTTTTCATAGAAATAATCACCTGGTACTACATCTGGATAAGCGCTTGTATTAACAAACTGCATGGTCTCTGGAGTATGGTAGATGGGTAACCAAGGAGACTGTCTAATTGGATTGTGAATAGACGTTGGCAATCTTCTTTGCTTAGAAAAAGATGGTGTAGCGCTTAATCCGAATTTTAACTTGTCGTTAATTTGATTATCCAATTTAAGTTTTGCAGAATACAGTTTGTAGTCGTCTGTAATAACAACACCCTCATCATGAACATAACGAAGGGATGCCGTGAATTTTGTGGCTTTTGATCCACCACGTGCGGATAATGAATGGCTTGTTATAAACCCGCCATCAAAAAACACATCTTGCCAATCTCTATCAATACCGGTTACTTCCACAATTTTAAGTGCATAAGCGGTTTGTTCTGAGAGTGTACCTGTAGCTGCACGTTCTTTTGCTGCCCATTCAGCGGTACTTTTTCTGTAATCATCACTACCAAAGGCATTTTTATACCCAGTGTAGGTTTCATAAGAAAATTTTGTCTCGCCTTCTTTTCCTGTTTTTGTCGTAATTAAGATAACACCATTAGACCCTTCACTACCATAGATGGCAGCAGAAGCAGCATCCTTCAATACTTCGAAAGATTCTACGTCATTCATGTCTAAGTTCCCAAGAAATTCTGGATCAACAACAACACCGTCTACTACGACAGCCGGACCGGAATCAGCGGTAATTGAACCAAAACCACGAATAGTAATGGTTGGCGCTCCACCCGCTTCTGGATTAGTTGCCTGGATATTTACTCCAGAAACTTGTCCAATCAGTGCATCATCAACACGCGCAACTGCTATTTGATCCAAATTTTCGTTAACAATCTTTGAAATTGCTCCAGTTACAAGACTTTTCTTTTGTGTCCCATATCCTGTTACTATAATTTCATCCAATTCATTCTGGTCTTGTTGTAAGCCAACAACGATGTTGTCTTGACCCGTATATTGTATTACTTGAGTGGAATAACCTAGATAAGAAATTTCAAGGTTTTGGTTGAGATCAACAGAAATGGTGAAATTCCCATCAAAGTCTGAGGTTGTTCCATTGTTGGTTCCTTGAACAATTACAGTGGCGCCAGGAATGGCCTCCCCATTTTGATCGGTAATTGTTCCACTGAGCTGAGCTTGCGCAAAGCTGTAAGCAGATGCCAGAAACACAGCCAACAGTGTTAAGTGAAGTTTGATTTTCATTCTTTGTTTAGTTAGTTTAAATTTTTAGTAAATAAATTCATCTTTAAATAAAGATGATCGCACAAAAGGCATCTACTGTAATCCTTTTCTTAGCTGGAAAATGGAGATACATTCTGGCGGTATCGTTATCAATTCATTAAATTGTTAGGCTTAAAACCCTTAACTTTGGTTTAAAAATTTGGGAAACCAGATTGGTTGACCAGACTGGTTTTCCAAAGCTAACAAAATTTATGAAGCGACCTAATGTTTTTTATAAAAAGTTACTACTCCATGAAGTCTTCGCGGATAGGGCTAAAAACATCAATAAGTTGACCTGGTTCGATACACACTGCTCCGTGCAATACATTGGTTGGAATATAAAAATTATCCCCAGTACTTAGTCGTTGTGTTTCGCCATCGATGGTTACATCAAAGACACCAGCAACTACGTGGGTTACTTGAGAATGGTGATGTTGGTGCATGGGACCGATACTACCCTTTTCAAAAGAAACATGTACCAACATGATTTTATCATCATAACCCATAATTTTTCGCTTGACTCCTTCTCCTACGGTTTCCCATTCTTTGTCCTTTGTCAATAAAAAGGATTTACTTGTTCCAAAACTTTTCATAGTTAATTGTTTAATTGGTTTGAATAAAATAAGGTCCAGTCCATTGTTGTTCAACTCCATCGAGGAGAATAGAATGTAACTGGTTTTTGTTTTTGTTATTGTTGGCAAAATAAAGCTTGATAGAAGCCCCTTCTGCTAGATTAATGGATATAACACTGTAGTCTTCTGTTTCCATCAAAATGGATATACCCTTTATTTTTGATCGAGTATTTTTTGCCATTTCAGTTACCGGGCTGTAACTACCATGTGTTTCAATCGCATTGACAAAAAGGGTATTTGCCGCATTTCCTCTTCGAATGATAAAGGCAGGGTCGTCACGTAAATTAAATTCCGGGTCATTTGCACCAAGTTTGGCGAACAAATAGGTGTCCCCAAGCTTGCTCGCCATACTAAGCGTATGAAAAGTGTTGTTGGAGAACCAACTCAACTGATCAATTTTTCCAGTGGCCGTACCCTTTGCCGTTAACCACAAATGCTGATACCCATGTTTTTTTCCAAGAGGTGCAAGTGATTCAAGTGACTCTACATCGAAATTAGTAGACATTAGTTGCCCAAAATAGTGATAGGGTAAGTCGTACTTATTTTTGTCAGTTGTATCTATGTTAAAGACATCAAGAATCAAAGGGTTTTCAAATCGTTCATCTTCAACCATAACTAGGGTACGATGCATTTTCACTCCTTTATAGGCATTGTTTTCCTTAGCGCTAATCAGCTGATGCCCGTTGGAAGACAACTCACTGACATATTTGGTTGAATGAAATTGACTCCCTAATTCATATTTTCCTTTAAAATGGGAAGTTTCATTGACCACTAGGGTGTTGTGTGCAATGGTTTGCTTTGCCCATGTTTTATTCTCCTTTAAATATCCTCCTCCATTTTTTTGGTCAATATTTACAAAACGTGCTAAACCGTAGTCTTGCAAAACCTCTTCCCCTCTGTGATACAAGGAAAAGGAAAGTTTATCATAATGCCCATGACTGTTCCCTTGAGCTGAATATTTAGCTACGAGATTCAATTCGTTTTTTACCTCTCCCGCACGAAGAATAGCTATACCGCCTTGTTTTCCGTCAGGGCCATCGGTGATCTCCATTGATTTCTTCGAGAAAGGAATTGCTTTTCCTTCTTCTATGGCCATAGCAACAGCAAAACCAGCATCATCAAGGGTCACTTTCCCTTGTACATCGGCAAGCGATAAAAGGCCAGGATTTTTGTCCCCATAGTGATAAGCTATATCTACAGAAGAAACCAATTCTCGTGAGAAATAGGACATCCCCTTTTGGGCATCATTTAAAGGATAAAACTCTCCGTCTGTATCCGTTAAATTCAATAAGGTATTGACCGCCTTTAAAAGCACACCGTTGTTGTAATCAAAGATCTTTTCTTGTGGCCGCATATTGTTTAAGCCTACAGCAAAAAGCAGATAAGGATACATGGCATAGCGCTGATAATAGGGTGCTTCAGTATAGTATCCTTCCGGTGAAAAAGGCGCATCAATGTTGGCTAAAAAACCAGCTTTTTCATCAGCTTTTTTGATAAAACCCCCGTCATTGTCTTTCGCGTTTTCATCAATTCCATCTTGTTTTAGTCCATAAAGAGCACGCTGAATCAACTCTTCATCCTGCATGACCAATCCAATCATACCAACGGCTGCGCTCCCCCAAGTACTGTGGTTGTGAATTCGATTAAAATACTGCGGGTTTTCAATGGAGATGTAATCGGCAAAGGGACGAAATAAATTCTTTTCAAGATGTTTTCGTTCTTTATTAGATAAGTAAGGATGAATACAGTCATAGGCCTGACTTACGTAAACCAACCAGTTAGCATCATTCAAACATTGCCAGAAAATTTTGCCACGCGCATAGGATCGCGGTTGCGGGTGAATGGGCAAATCCTTGTATATACGAGCGTACTCCATCAACACTTCCTTTGTATAGGCGGCATAAGTATCATCTTCTAGGATTTGATACAAGGCACCAGCCTTTTGAAGGATGGAAAAATTCTTTTTGTGGCGATCATGGGTATACCCACCTGCCATGTCTTTAGGAATAGGAACGTGGATTCCTGTCAATATTTCGGCATCTACCTCCGCTTTCACTTCAGCTAAACGAGCATCAAAAAACGGAACCTTACCTAAGTTTTGTCGGATTTGCTCAACCCCTGTTTTCGTTAAAATCAAGTTGGGATGATCTTGCGCTTTCACATTCAATTGAACGAGTAATACAACAACAACTAGAACTGTCTTATAAAGTTTAAATATTTGCATATAATTGGATTACCAAATTGGTTTACCAATGTATAAAATATATTTGAAGTTCAAGGGGATTTTGTTTTTTGATTTTGAAACAGGTTAAAAATGACCGGTGCTTGGATAAAAAAAAGTCTTTGGAGGCATGTGCTTATCCAAAGACTTTTATCTAAAGAGGCCATTACTGATTATTCAGTAGCTTCCTCAGCGTTTTCATCGGGCGCCACAGCCATTACCATTCCGGTAGCGTCAAAAAAGTCTCCAGACTGACTGATTTTACCCTCTTTAAATTCAAAATAATGATAAGCAATCACAGAAAAGGACTTTCCTGTTGCTATACTTGTACCTTTCCATGTCCCGTAAACACGAACTCCACCGTCTGGTTGCAGAGTTTCGTTATTAACTCCGGGTAACCAAACAGGATCGTTGAAGGTTACATTTTCGAAATTGTTCATGTAAAATTGAGCTTGCTCTAAAACAGCTTCCTTGCCAACTTCTCCTTTCCCATACATTGGCGATACATGGACAATGTCATCGGCTATATGGTTGGCAAAAAAATCGTAATCTGTGGGAGAAACATACGAATTCATTATTTCTTCCGCCAAGGCTTTGTTGGCTTCATAAACAGATAAATTGGGTTGTTGTTCACAGGCAATTCCAAGGCTTGCAAGTGCAACTAAAAGAATAATTTTTTTCATTTTAAATTGATATATAGTTAGTTATGTTTAAATATACAATAAAAAAATGAATTGTGATTAGTGGCTTCAATTACCGCTAATGGGATACCCAATAATTATTTTTTTACCGATGGGTCGTCAAAAGGCTTTAAAACTGAAGGGTCTGGTGCATGCAGAAGAAAAGCATCATAGGCTTTCTTGTATTTATATAAAATTCGCTTAACCGCACTTGAGCTACACTCAAATTTAGTGGCCAGTTGCTTAATGCTGTAGTATTCTCTTGAAGAAACACGGACAATGTCCCAAGAAGTTATTTTGGATCTAGTTTTCATATTGCAAATATAAACGAAAGAAATTTTATAACTTGGTGTATGCTCCTAGTTGAAAGTCCCCTTCGCGAAAAAAACAAAAGCATTGCCTTTTACACAAAACTTGGTTTTGAAATCAGCCAAGAAAAAGATTTGTACTTAGCCAAAGAAAGCCGCTTTATCGTTTTACTTAATCCTGCGAGCGAAAGTCAACCCGCCTTGCACGTTTTTGGCGCAAAAGAAACAAAATCATTCCTTGGACCAAGCGGTACTTTAATCCATTTAGTCAGAGAAAAGTGCCCCTATTCACTTGGAAGCTTACCCTCTATTTTAGGAAAATATCATGGTGTGTCATTAGAAACAGATACGCTTCAAGACTCTTTCACCCTTTGGCATAAACTAGGTTTTAAAGGCACTTTCTCTTCCACGTCTGGTTGGATTGAGTTAAACAATGCTGGGCAGCAGCTCAGCATACAAAAAACAAATTTATGTCCCCATTCCTTCTTTAACCCTTCATTGACATTCTTTAATGGACAGAAAAACAAAGGAATCATAGATCACATAAAACAGGTTGAACTACCCATTGAGGAAGAAGTCATTTTCTCAGCAGAAGAGAAAATCGCACAAAACATCATTTTGAAAGATCCTGGAGGGCTCGGCTTTTTCATTTTTAATGATGGCTGAATCAGTGGAAAAATTTCACCCTCTGACTTTTTTGATGTATTTTTAAAAAAAAATAAAAAATGAGTAACGAAGTATTTACACAATTACAAAATAAAGCCAACGAAGCAGAGGCTATTGGTGGAACATTGAAATTTGTTATCGATGACCTAACAGTCTTTGTAGACGGAACAGGAAATGACAATATTGTTTCCCAAGCTGACGACGAAGCCGATTGCACCATTACCACCTCCGCAAGTACCTTGATGGAATTACAAAGTGGCGATCTAAACCCCATGATGGCTGTTATGGGTGGAAAGGTTAAAATTGCTGGTGACATGGGATTAGCCATGAAAGTGCAGTCATTGATGAGCTAAGGACGTTCTTCACATTTTACAAGCTGAATCCCACCCATTTTATACGCCAGTAACACACTAGTTTGTGGTTTGTTGCGTTATAATTAAATAATTGCTTACTATATATATGTTAAGGTCGAACTATTTCAGTTTTTTGTTTAAACTATTCCTTCTTGTAATGGTTGGTTTTTCTATACCAGATGACGGGATGGGGCCACTGGAGTTACACCAATACTTTGTTCAAAACAGTCCTTTTAAAGAAACAAAGCATATGGGTAAGTTAGACCGTTTTGCACAAGGTCTTACGCCCGACAGATATTTTGAAGAAATCTATGAATTGACCATAGACCCAAGTACGGGAAGCCCAGACTATTCTAGCAAACAAGAGGTATTAAATCGTTTTGAACGTCAAAAAAACTTAAAAAGGAATGCTGTCCCGGGTCAATCGGTGGCTACACCTTGGTATACCATTGGGCCAAACAATGAAGCAGGTCGAGCAAGAGCAGCTCTTTTTGATCTCGCAGATGGTCCTGACTATGACCGTGTTATTGCTGGAGGAGTGAGTGGCGGATTATGGGAAAACACCAAGATTAGCACTGAAAACCAACAATGGTCAAGAATTACAGGAGTTCCAGGTAATCTTGCCGTTTCCATCATTGTGCAGGACGAAGATAGTCCAGCAATTATGTATGTAGGAACAGGTGAATCTTATACTTCGGGAGATGCCTCTGGAAACGGGATTTATAAATCTATAAACGGAGGGACCAACTGGACATTGGTTTTTGGAAACAACACTCAAACTGCCACCCAAACAGGCTCAGATGTTGATGGGTATTTTTATATCAATGACATGGTTCTCTATGACCATGACGATAATTCGGCTACACCGAGTCACATTTTCGCAGCATTAGGATCAAGCGGACACAAAAGGATGGACAATTCTTTTTTGGACACTTTTGTTTATGGACTGTATAAATCTACCGATAGTGGATCAACGTGGTCCAAAATAACAAGTATCCTTAGTCCTGATGGTAGTACGTTAGATCACATCAACGACCTAGAAGTACAAGCAGTTTCCAATAGATTGTGGATGAGTAGCACCCGCAATATTTATGGTGAATCTGGAGGAAGTTTCTGGTATTCGGATGATGGCACTAATTTCACAAAAGCGAGCCCAACCTGGGATGACCCTTCCGGCACTAACATATGGAGAACAGAAATTGCTCCTAGTACTACAGACACAGACACACACTATATCTTAGCTCAAGTAAACGGTGAGGCTAATTTCTACAAAACTTCTGATAATTTTGCAACCATACAGACACTTCCTGAACCCATTGACCAAGAAGACGGGATTTCTACAACTGATTTTACCAGAGGACAATCTTCCTATGACTTAGAGATTGAAATAGACCCCAACAATGACAATATTGTTTATGCAGGAGGAATCAATTGGCACAGAAGTGAAGACGGGGGTCAAAGTTGGTCGCAAATCTCTAAATGGGCACCTAGTTGTGATAGTTGTTGGTTTCCCACCTCATTAAAATCATCTATAGTCCATGCCGATCAACATGGTTTGTATTTTCATCCGAGTGACTCCAATAAAGCAATTGTTGTTAATGATGGTGGAGTCGCATATGCCAGTTCATTATCAACCGCTTCTAGTACCTCAGTTTTTACTGATATGGAAGACAATTTCATTACTACCCAATTTTATCGCGTAGCACAAACACCACCCGATTTTGCTGGCACCGATTTAGTCATCGGAGGAACACAAGACAATGGAACCTTTAGCTTAACTAACCCACAACTAAACAAAACCAATGGAACAACTGTTTCCAGTGGAGATGGAGCTGCCACCTTTTTTGATCAAATTGGGGGAGATTATATGATCACCAATTATGTATATAACAATAGTATTGACCGTTTGGATTTTGATTCAATGGGAAATTATACTGGGAGTACAGACTTATCTACCAGTCTTTCCCTCCCTTCAAATGAAGGGAGTTTTATCAATCCTGCAGCCTTAGACTCTTACAATGATGTCTATTTTTCTAATGCAGGAGCTGGAAATATTAGAGTAATAACTGATCTAGACGGTACATCCGCAACCTTTGTTATTTCGAATGTTACTACCTCCGACGATTATGTGACTTCGCTTGAAGTTTCAAGACACACTACTCAAACAACTACTTTATTTGTTGGCCTTCGAAGCGGAGGGGTTAAAAAAATCACCAATGCAGCAGTAGACGGAGGCAGCACCATAAGCACCCTTCGCACGGGAGCTGGTAGTGTTTCAGACATTCACATAGGAGAAACAGAAGATGACATTTATATTACCTATTACAACTATGGGCTCTCTGGAAATGTTTTGTATTCCAGTGATGGCGGGACTACATTCAATAATAAAGAGGGAGATTTTCCCAATATCCCAGTATTCTCTATTTTGCATAATCCCTATGAGAGTGAAGAAGTGATTATTGGAACTGAACTGGGAGTATGGAGGACAGCAGACTTCAGTAATTCCAATCCAAGCTGGTCAATTGCCGAGGTAGGCATGAGTGATGTAGCCGTATATGACATGGTTTTCAGAGGTACTTCTGCACTTGACAATCGGGTCGTGGCCGCTACCTATGGTCGTGGAATTTATGTGGGCTCATTTGAAGCAAACACAAACCCACCCATTAGTCAAACAGATTCCATTACAGTTGCAGAAGGAGGTACTGCCACCACCACTACTGGAGGTGCGACTTCTGTTTTAGCCAACGACAGCGATCCAGATGGCGACCCAATCACCTCTAGTGTCGTTACAAATCCTTTACACTTTAGTGCATTTGCAGTAGATTCAACCACTGGGACATTTACCTATACGCACGATGGTTCAGAAACAACAACCGACACCTTCTTCTACCGTGCATTTGATGGAGCAGTTTATGGAGAAACGGTCTCCGTTACCATCAATATTACCCCCGTAAATGATTGCCCAACAATACCCAATCCTGTAGCAGACATAGCTGCCACTGAAGATGATGCGGATGATATTTTAAATCTATCGAATGTCTTTAGCGATGCTGAAAACAACCCGTTAACCATAACCGTAACCAATACGAGCATTAGTTTATTGACCGCAACCTACAATAGCAGCTCGGGCTCATTAACACTCGATTATGCCGACAATGCCTTTGGTACAGCGACATTGACCATCAACGTTAATGACAATAATGATTGTACCACAACCCAAGATGAATTTATTGTAACAGTCAGCAGTGTTAACGATATCCCTGTTGCAAACCCTGAGGCAATAATAGTAGTAGAGGGGAATACAGCCACCACAACTACTGATGGAAATGATTCTTTACTGGATAACGATACCGATGAAGATAGCCTTGACACGATCACAACCAGTGTGGTGAGTATGCCGCTTCATTATTCTAGCTTTACAGTAGATTCTTCTACTGGAACATTTACCTATACACACGATGGTACTGAGACCTCAACCGATTCTTTTTCCTACCGTATTTTTGATGGTACAGTGTACAGTCCTACTGTGGTGGTTAGTATTACCATTTCGCCAGACAACGACTGCCCCACTGTAGCTAACCCTATAGCCGATTTTATTGCACAAGAAGATGATCCAGATGATATTATTGACCTAAGCACTGTTTTTGCAGATGCAGAAAACAATACCTTAAACATTACGGTGAGTAATGCAAATAGCAGCTTACTTACGCATTCTTATAACAACATTACCAAGGAGCTTACCCTAGATTATATCGATGATGAAACAGGTACTGCAACCCTTACCATAAATGTGGATGATAATAATAACTGTACCACGACCCAAGAAGTTTTTGTAGTTGAGGTCGTTCCTCAAAATGATGCTCCCGTTGGCTCAGCAGATACAATTGCGCTAGATGAAGCAGGAACAGCTACAACAACTACTGGCGGGGCAACTTCTGTTTTGGCAAATGATACAGATATGGAAAATGATCCGTTAACAGCCACGCTATTGACTCCTCCATTACATCACGATGGATCATTTACGTTGTCTTCTGATGGCACATTTACCTATATCCATGATGGGTCAGAAACCACAACAGACACCTTCACTTACGATCTTTTCGATGGCGTAAGTAATGTAACGGTAACAGCAACCATAAATATTAACCCGCAAAATGATTGCCCAACGGTAACAAATCCAGTCGGTTCAATAACGGTAGACGAAGACTCCCCTAATACAGTACTTGATATAGATCCCAACTTCTCCGATGTAGATATACTTCCTTCTCCAAATTCACTCTCCTATACAGTTTCTCATACCAATACTAGTTTAGCCACAATTACACTAAATACATCAACACTCACCATTGAGTACATTGAGAATCAAACAGGAACAACAACAGTAACCGTTACTGTTAATGACGGTAGTTGTTCCTCTACTGAAGAAGTCTTTTTAGTTACTGTCAATCCAGTTAACGACCCTCCAGTTGGTATGGTGGACACCATCACAGTTGATGAATCCGGAACAGCCACAACTACAACAGGAGGAGCCACCTCTGTTTTGTCCAATGATACAGATATGGAGAATGATGTTTTACAAGCAACCTTATTGACTGCTCCTTTATACCATTCAGGTTCTTTTGCCCTATCCGCTGAAGGTGCTTTTACTTATGTTCATGATGGATCAGAAACAACAACAGATAGCTTCACTTACAACCTTTCTGATAGTGATAACAATGTTACTGTAACAGCAACCATTAACATTAACCCACAAAATGATTGTCCAACAGTTACTTCGGCGATTGGTTCAATATCTGTAGACGAAGACGCAGTAAATACAACAGATGATTTGACAGTTCGTTTTAGTGATGTTGATATTCTACCCATACCAAATACACTTTCTTATTCCGTTTCTCCTACCAACAGTGCTCTGGCGGTACTCTCCATCAATGGTGCAGGGCTACTCACAATAGATTATAAAGACAACCAAACGGGAACAGCTACCATCACGATAACAGCAAACGACAATGCAACTCCTGCATGTACTGTAGATGATGTATTCCTACTTACGGTTAATCCCGTAAATGATCTTCCGGTTGGAAATACAGATAGTATTACTGTGTCCGAGTCAGGAACCGCAACTCAAACTACCGGGGGACAAACAACCCTACTTTGGAATGACACTGACATAGAGAATGACGTTTTAACGGCTAGCATAGTTACTACGCCTAGTTTTGGAACACTCACCCTGCAAAGTTCCGGAACCTTTATCTATGTGCATGATGGATCTGAAACAACCACAGATAGTTTCGTGTACAAACCAAATGATGGGAATAACGATGGAAATGATGTTACAGTTGACATAATTATTTTACCCGTTAATGATTGTCCATTTTTTGATCCTGCGCTTGGGGGGGAATTAACCGCTTTCGATTGGAATGAAGACAATGACTCTGCAGGAACTTATGACTTAGGTTCACGACTTACTGACCCAGACAGTAGCCCGCTAACTTATACAGTCACTTGGACTAATTCCGCAGTATATGGAATAAATCAAATATCTACGGGGAATTTTGACTTTGTACCCGTATTAAATGCCTTTGGTTCTTCGGTCGCTACCATAACCATTGACGATGGTGACGGATGTATTGTAGAAACATCTTTCACCGTTAACGTATACCCAATAAATGATTGCCCAACAGTAGATAATGCTATTAATGACATCAGTGTAGATGAAGATGCGAATGATATTTGGATTGATATTCAAAATACGTTTTCAGATATTGAGAGTAGTACATTGAGCTATTCAGTGATGTCTACTAACAATACCTTACTTGCCACATCATTAACCGCAACCAGTCTTGTCGTTGACTTCCTCGATGATCAAAATGGTAGTGCAACAATTGTTCTAACAGTAACGGATGGAGATCCTTCTTGTACTGTTGACGATTCAATCAACGTTATTGTAGGAGCACTTAACGATCTTCCCATATCGGTAACCGATGAAATTAGTGTGGTCGCAGGTGGAACAATTTCCACTCTCAACGACGGAGTAACGACAAGTGTTTTGACAAATGATTCAGATGCGGATGGAAATTCTCTAACTGCCAATCTGATTACAGCTCCGCTCTATGGAACATTAAGCTTACAATCCAACGGAGCTTTCGTATACACCCATGATGGTTCATTTACAACAACAGACACCTTCTATTATGCCGCGAATGATGGATTCATTAATGGAAATACTGTTAGTGTAACCATTTATATCAATAATCCACCAGTGGCTGTAGCAGATACCATTGCTGTGCTTGAATCGGGAACAGTAACCAAAACAACAGGAGGTCAAACATCTCTTCTTTGGAATGACACAGATGCAGATGCGGGTGACGCAGCTACATTGACAGCGATAAAGGTAACTGATCCATCGCATGGCTCGTTGACTCTGGATTTAGATGGAACTTTTGTGTATGTTCATAACGGAGATGATCAATCGTCTGATAGTTTCACCTACAGTGCCTCTGACGGTAAAATTATTGGCACTCCAATAACAGTAAGTATTGCTGTGACAGGAACAAACGACCCGCCAGTGGCATACAATGATACTATGATTGTTGCCCTTGGCGGTACCGCGACCACACTTGACAATGGATATACTTCATTTGCAACAAATGACATTGATCCAGATGGCGATGTATTAACGGTTTCTATTGTAAGCTCTCCTAGTTTTGGAACCCTTACCCTTAACCCTGGTGGTACATTTAGTTACGTACAAAATGGAACCTTGAATGGTGGTGATAGTTTCACCTATAAGGTCAACGATGGAAGTATTGACAGTAATATTGCCTCTGTAAACGTCTATTTGAGTTGTAGTCCTTGCACGGAAACAATCATTGAAGCAGGGAGTAATGGGGCTTCCTTTACCTATACCGATTGTTTATGTAAAACAGTACGCGTGTACGTTCCTAAAGGAAAAGCATATTCATTTTGCCATTTGGATGGAAGCATTAATGTGATTGCCGGAAGCTATACTTTAATTACTTCTAGTCCTTGTAATTAAGGCATCAGTTGACCATCACTGTCATAATGTTGTGGTGGAGAAACTACCTTTCCCTGCTCAAATACTATTCGTTCTTTTAAAACTCCGTTAGAATAGAATTTAGTCCATGTGCCCGAACGTTGCCCTAATTGATTGAACTGCATACGTTGTCTTATTTTTCCATCTTCATAATAAAAGACATTCTCCCCCTTTAATAGACCCTTATCAAAAAAGAGTATCTCTTTGATGGCACCAGAAGGATAGTAGGTATATTGATTACCCGACTTTTTTCCAGCACTAAAATTAAATAAAGAGGTACGAGTACCAATAGCTGAGAAATGCTCATCAAGGCCATTTAATAGCCCGTCAAGATAAATACTTTGCGTTTTTATTTGACCATTGGGATGATACAGAAAATAGTTCCCATTTCGCTTTCCAGATACTACTGAAAACTCCTCCAAACGAAACGAAAGACTGTCACGGAAAACCAAACCAGTAAAAGAAGTAGACTCTTTTTGATAATGGGCAATATTATCTAAGGTAGCTACTTCAAGTTTATCAATAGCAATCTGATTTTGACAAGAGCAGGCAACAAGAACAAAAAGGCAAAGTGACACATATGCTGAGCAATTCATTCTCGTCTTAAAAAACCAAGCTTTAAAAATAAAATTCGCAGTTAACATTTTGGAAAGGCAGAGAAGCTAATTGGAAGGTATAACGCAGTGTGACATTCATTGCATTTTGGTCATCATCTGTTTCCACTTGAAGTTCTTCGAGTGTCATGGTGGTTTCTGTAATGGAAATCACATTGATTCTTGTATTCTCTTCTTCAAACGACTCATCTTCAGAACCCTTTACCATAAAAGTAGTATAGGGTAAGGTTGTATCTGTTCGCCATATCCAATCACCATTATCCGAAGAAACTACATTATTAGCTGCATCAAAATAAGTAAAGAGAAAAGTTCCATATCCACTCATTAATAAAGTTGTGGTCACTGCTTGTGGGCACTCTGCTTGAACTGAATTTGTTTCAGAATTATAGCAACGATCGAAATACTCACCCTCAAAAAAGATGCAAATATCTTGTGCAGTTTCATCTGTATTGGTAGCGCCTTCAATAGAAGCGGTTAGGTCGATCAATCTCCATTCCTTTTGGATTTTGATGTGATTAGAATCTTCTGTAGCATTGGGTGCTAATTTTTCTTCTTTGTCTCCTTCTAAAGAGATAGCCACACCCGTGACACAGAAATCGTTTGTAGATTGTCCTAGTTCGATTCGGAAACTAACCTCCTCATTGGTCAAGTTAATTTCGTCAATGGTCGCTACTGAACCTGAAGCTGGGAAAGTAGTACCCGACAAATAATCGGCATTCATCAATACTATTTTATTTAAACTTGGTTCGTTGTTGAGCACAACAAAATCAAGATCATAGTTTCCTCTGTAAATTTTTGAGATTATATCACCTGAAGATTCGGTGGTGCTAACGGAAAGAATATAAGATCTATCGTCAAAAAATTCAATTGCATCAATTGAGCAGTCATTTTGAACAGTTGCATTTTTATTGAATGAACCAATATTGGTTCTTCGGATTTTCCATTTACCCACTAAATTAATGTTGGTAATTTCTTGTTGCTCTTCAAGAGAAAGATGTGGATCTATACCTCCAGAGGAGCCACAACCAACAATGATTAAAATAAAAAATACGGAAAATGCTTGCTTAAATGTTTTCATAAGTATAATAGTAAGAAACAAAAATACAAACTATCAAGACAAAATCAATAGTCAAGATTGATTAACTCAATTTAAACGTCACAAATTGTAATGGCACGACGAAGAGACTCAATAGGGTTTTTTGCGGTTGGAATAAACTCTTGCGCCACATGACCTTTGAAGCCAGTGGCAACAATTGCCTTCATGATTGCTGGATAAAACAATTCTTGGGTTTCATCTATTTCATTTCTTCCGGGTACACCAGCCGTGTGGTAATGTCCAAAATACGGATGATGATCTTGAATTGTTCTAATAATGTCTCCTTCAGAAATCTGCATGTGGTATATGTCATACAATAATTTAAAATTTGGCGAATCCAACCGTTTACATAATTCTATTCCCCAGCTTGTGTTGTCACACATATAATCTGGATGATTGATTTTTGAATTAAAGAGTTCCATTTGAATAACAACTCCCCTTTTCTCTGCCTTTCCAAGAATTTTCTGCAAGCCTTCAACCGAATTCTTCAGACCAGTTTCATCGTCCATTCCATTTTTATTGCCCGAAAAACAAATCAAATTTGTGTATCCTGCATCAGCAACTAAATCAATATATGCGAGATAATTATCAACCAATTGACTGTGGTAAACTGTATGATTAAAGCCTTTGGTCAAGCTAATTTCTGCCCCATTACACATGGTAGAAATCAAGTTGTGTTTTTTTAGGGTAGGCCATCCTTTTGGACCAATTAAATCGATTCCGGTCAAGCCCAATGAATTAGCCACTTGGCACAATTCTTCTAAACTTAAATCCGGATAACACCATTCGCATACCGAATGATTTATATTGCCTTTCAATTCATTTAGAATAATTTTTTCTTCTGATTTTTTTGCCTGTATTGAAAGGGGCAAAAACGCAGCAGCCGAAGCTCCCAGGGCAGTTTTCTGAATGGCATCTCTTCGATTCATGTATAAAGTGATTTAGATATAATATTATCGCACATTGGATCGTATAACAATGGAATGTAGAAGTTTTTGAGAGATTCTTTTCAAATAAACCCCTAATTTTTCTTTTCTTCCAAAATAGGTTTCCCATGCTTTTTTATCTAACGCCTTAATGGCTTTCCGACAAAAAGCATCAACCGCTAGTCCGTTTTTTGTTGCGGGATCATCGTGGCCTAAACTCGACCCATCACCTGTCAAAGCATTAATCGTTACATTGGTTTGAACAAAACCCGGACACAAAAGACTTACCGAGATATTGTCCTTTTGATGTTCCATGCGCAAAACATCAAAGAAACCATGTAAGGCGTGTTTTGCCCCGGCATAACCCGAACGGAAAGGGGAACCATACTTTCCCATCACACTGGTCACTACTGCAAAATGCCCTTGTTGACGATCAATAAAATAAGGCAACATGGCCTTTGTTAAGGCAATCGTTCCTAAATAATTAACATCCATTAGCTGTTTATAAACATCAAAGCTGCTGTCAACAATAAGTGATCGTTGACTAACTCCTCCATTATTGATGAGTAAATCTATGGCACCAAAACATTCCTTAGCTTCTTCTACCTTTTGTGGTAAACCAGAGAAATCAGTTAAATCCAAGGGAACAATTTTAATATTATCTTGATGAAGACAACTGCTTCTTACCCGCTCTAATTCTTCTTTTCGTCGGGCAGACAAAATCAACTTACTTCCTCGTTTAGCGTATTGCTTGGCAAGTTCTTCTCCAATTCCTGAAGAAGCTCCTGTAATCCAAATCACTTTATCTCTCATTTATTTTTATGACTTTAATTCCCACCCTTTACGGTAGTCTCGGCTAACAAACTGATTGGCTTCTTTTAAATTTGTAATTTGCATTTGGTCTCCATTCCACAGTAATTTTTTTCGCCCAAAATAGTCAAAACCACGATTTGAGTCCTTGCGCAACAAGTATGATCGTAGGGCAATGTTCCCCATCAAAACTGTTTCTGTAAGCGGGCCAGAATAATCAAAAGAAGCGGTTAAAGCGTTGTGTTCAGCGCTATTGAATCCTGCTTTAATTGCATCAATCCATTTACGATGATGTCCGTGTTCTGCTTCTACTTCTTTGGGCTGATCAAAAGTTACCACTTCTTCTCCTTTTTTATATAAACGAGGGTCATATCCATAAACCCCCGTAGTTATAATTCCCTTATCTCCAATCATTATGACACCATTTGCATTTCCTGGGCTTCCCAAGAAATCATCTGCTGGAATTAGATCAGGATGTGCTGGACGAATTCCACCATCTGACCATTCCATCGTAATTGGGCTTGCATTTTTCTCTGTAGCATCAAACTTTATTGACACAAAAGAAGAAGGCGGACAGCCTTCTGGCAAATGCTCTGGATTCCATAGTTGCTTATATACGCTTCCAAGGCTGCATTCAACCGCAGTTGGGTAATTTAAACCTA
>Ga0209534_10002478_pt1 | contig 18279 bp, 7 predicted proteins | sample COG_07_FD_184751 | JGI IMG/M metagenome (GOLD analysis project Ga0209534, IMG submission 184751) | Pelagic Microbial community sample from North Sea - COGITO 998_met_07 (SPAdes) (version 2) | ecosystem: Environmental > Aquatic > Marine > Neritic zone/Coastal water | place: Helgoland, sampling...
GTTCCCGGCTTAGCGCCGCGTTCGTAGCTTGCGATCGCTGTATTGCTGCTCTGACGGCGTGCGTGGTCGTGGCGCTACCATGACGAACTTGTCCCATAATGCTTCCTTCCATTCCAACGAATAGATCGCACCATCAAACCATGGGATCAAACACCTAGGATACCTAATATTCAGCTTAGGAACGACACCAGTATTTTGTTCAAAGGCTTCTATTAGTGCTGCTTGATTAAGATATACGACAAACCAATAGGGTATAATACTATAATGGTATCACCACTAAGCAGTCACTTAAGTCTCACATAGGACTGATAACTAATTGGGTATAATACTTGAATAGTTTGATAATTAAGTCGTAACTTATGATTTACGATATTAATATTTAAATCATTTTTCTATCACTCATAAGTTGTTTTGTTGTTGTATATTTAACTTAAGAATCCTCCTCTATTATGTGGTGCGACGCTTTTTCAATCTGCCCATCATCAGGTTCAGGTACTTTGTTGTAGACAACGTTGGTGACATACGTTCCCCAGAACTTTCTGCAATATCTGTCGGCCGCTTGAGCTATAGTGCAGTAAGCCCTATGCCCACGTGGGAACATCCAACTGTCATCTTTAGGGTTTGGGTGCCTTAGCTTGTAGTTGCTCAAGATTTCTCTCAATGCAGTATTCCCAACCCGTGCTTCATCAATGAGTTCCTTCATGTGACCTAGGCGTTGACTTGGAGGCAAAGAATACAAGGTCTCCCCCATACGCCTAGCAGTGTCGAAGAACTCATAGTTTTCCCGTGCCTTCGCCTTACTTATTCTAGAGTTCTGGATGCCACGGGATGCAGCTTTTCGACAGTTAGGGCTACAGTAAATTTTGCCTTTACGGAAAGGATATTGAGTTTCGCACTGTGGACAGGTTGCCAGTAGGTTTTGTAAGTTTTGTATGGTCATTCGGTACATCTCTTTCACTTGGCCCTATTGAAAGGGTCATTAAAATGAAGCACGACGAACCAACGACAAAACCAATTAGGGTCATAGCGCAGGCTATTCGTGCCAATTCAAAGTAAAGATGATGTGCTGATCAGGCCGCCGACGACGATAAGGTCATCTATGGTAGGCGTATTTCACCGTCCTACAGTTGATCGTTAAAAACTCAGAGACATAATTGATGTGCTGGTCACGCCACATCTAAGCCTCAGTCGTTCCCTTTTTTCCAGAACCTAGCCTCATCTGAAACAAGGTTTTTCGTCTCTCACGTATGTCTACTTGCAGAGTCTAACGTGAGGGAAGATAACAATCAGATATTAAGTTACATCTGCCATTTGTTACTGCCCTTACACCTTTGTATAGCACCTTTTTAAGAGATTATTCGCACACAACATCTAGGCACCATTGATATTCAATGATAATTTCCTTCCTATGGATGCCAGTTTTCTTCCCTCATCGACATAGTGTGATATATATGCAACACTTATTGTAAGTACTTGTATTTCAAGATGATAGAAAAGCCATCAAATAACTAGTTAGTGAGACTCTGCGCCAATAGAAATTACATTCCATATGCACAATTACCTTTAGTTGTGATAGCAATTATATCCCCTACAATATATAGTTACACTCACAGGGCTACATGATAAAAAATCCTACAATTCTTTCAAGTCAGAGTGTCCTGCGCTGGGCGTCTACTAACCAATTACTTTAGTGTATTATTGATTGAATACATAAAATATTTATAATCTTTAAGTTGTGTTTTGCATGATTGGATTTATAGCTGAAACAATACTACAAGTAAGATTAGCAACTAAGAGTAAACATTAGTGTTATAGTACCTGTGTTCTTTACCTTCCTCCACTACTGATACAAGTTGAGATTATGCCCCTAGACCTTGAAGATTTCATCCTAAATCAAATGAAGATGTCGCATATCTATCAACCAGCGATGTTGAAGGTTTTACTTGAGAACGAAGGGACAGCTACTCTTGAGCAAGTGGCATCTCACCTCTTGTCATATGATCAGTCACAGGTCGAATATTATGGAGTAAGAACGAAGGCTATGGTTGGCAAAGTCCTGACCTCGAATGGTGTGGTTGAGCCAATTAAAGAGGGTAGGAAAATATTCGGCTACAGGCTCACTTCAGATAGCCTCACAGAGGCTCAGAGGGCCTCTCTGGTACACCTTTGTCAGGATAAGATAAACGACTTCATCAAAGGTAGAGGAGCTGCCATATGGGACCACAGAGGGCCTGACAGCGGTTATGTCTCTGGCAGTATCAGGTATCAAGTATTAAAAAGGGCAAAGTATCGATGCGAGTTATGTGGAGCGCATGAAGGACAAGCTGCTTTACATGTCGACCACATAATACCTCGCTCAAAAGGCGGTGCTGATGCTTTAAGCAACTTTCAGTGCCTTTGTGTTACCTGCAATACGAACAAGCGTGATACTGACGATACGGACTTTAGAGGCGTTGTTGAAAGTTATAATGACCGATCTGATGATTGCCTATTCTGCAATGATTGTGCTGATCGTGTAGTAGCTGAAAATGAACTGTGCTTTGCTATACGAGATGGCTTTCCGGTAACCGAATTACACACACTCATCATTCCCAAAAGGCATGTCGCAGATTACTTCGATCTGTACCAACCGGAGTTGAATGCTATCCATCAATTAATCACTGAGCAGAGGCAGGACATTCTTAGTGCTGATGCAACTGTATTAGGTTTCAATGTTGGGGTGAACTCAGGTTCTGTTGCCGGTCAGACAATCTTTCACGCCCACATACATTTGATGCCACGCAGAGAGGGAGATGTTGTCGATCCTAGAGGTGGTGTCAGAAGTGTCATTCCGAGAAAACAAAATTACTGACCGATCACTTCCAGTATGAGTAAATTCTAGCCACATTTTCTGGGATGACCTCGGCAGCCTGATCCAACGCCTTGTCCAGCTTTTCCTGAGTTATACCCATCATAGAGTTGCCCAGTTCATCGATCATGTGCAGCAATATGGGGGTCATCAAATGTCCGTCAGTGCCACTCTCACTTAACCTGAGCCACACTTTCGGATTGAGGTTAACCGCTGTCATAAAGCCTTCACACCAATCCATCGCAATCACATGCCCTTCTTTTGCTTGCCAGAATATTGGTTCTACAACCTGTGGATCATGAGCAAGCCCCTGCGCAATCTCCATGTAGCGATCCGTGATGGTATTTATGACCCAAGCGGGAACTTCTTTTGATTCTACTCCAAGCCCAGCCGTTATCCACACATTAGTTGAGACAGGAGACGGTGAACAAATGACACCGTGCAGCAGACCATCAAAATCTGAAAGCATCATGCAATCCTCTGGGCTTTCGTCAGAAGATAGGTATCGGTCCAGTTCGTCTAGGTTTACGCTTTCTGTCATACGGGAAGTCTAGCATCATTTTGAGGAGAGTAACGGCTAACATAACAACGCATTTGTGTACCTATAGTGTACTTAACCCTTTCAGGTCATATACGAAATTCCGCTAAGTCATTGATTTTAATGGTGCCCCCACACGGACTCGAACCGCGGACCTACTGATTACAAATCAGTTGTGTTAATTACATAATTCCCTATTTATATGACTATAACGGTTATTGCTAGTCGTGATATCACTTTATATCTTGTTTATTTGTGTACCTATAGTGTACCTGTATCTTAAAGCCTTGTTCAGTTCAGGATGCAAGATGCCAACAGTCAAATTAACACAAGCCTTTGTAGAGAGATTAAAGTCACCATTAAAGAAGACACAATACCTAGATAAGAATTTAACTGGCTTCATGGCTGTAGCTTATCCCTCTGGTCGTATTTCTTTCGGCGTCAGAGGCAGGGTTAAAGGCCAAGACAAACTCATCACGATAGGCAAGCACCCTGCCCTGTCTCTTTCATCTGCTAAAGAACTTGCCAGAGAACAACTCAATCAAATGCACCAAGGTGTTGACCCCAAGGCCGCACAAGAACAGAGACAACAACTGGACAAGGCGCTGGGCGTCACACTCAAGGACATGATGGATAGTTACCTCTCAGCACGACAGTTGAAGTCTGAGTATGACTACAGAAATTGCATCTCCAAGTACCTGTCAGATTGGCTAGACAACCCCATTCGGTCAATCACGCGCAAGGCTTATGAGGAACGTTATGTCCGCGTTAGAGATACAGTGTCCCAAGCATCAGCAACAAAACTGCATCGGTATCTGAGTGCCATATTGAATTGGGCCAAAGCTGATGAGGTACAGGGTGAACGACTAATCACCGAGAATGTAACTGATGTAATTAAGGGCAAGAGATACAGCCAAGTCGTAAAGCCTAGAGTTGATTACCTTGATGCACCAAAAGTTGACAAGCTACTGAGTTACTTCTTTGACCTACGCACCCACCCAAAGTGGCAACCAGATAGAGTAACAGACCAAGGCTGCGCTTATGTCCTTCTTCTTCTTTATACCGGACTAAGACGTAAAGAAGGGCTTGGCTTACAGAATGAGGACATAGACTACGACAACAAGGTTTTCATCATTAGAGACCCTAAGAACGGTATAGACCACTATGTACCTATGTCGCTTCCTGTTGAAAGATTACTACTGTCACAGACCAATGACACGCCTTGGGTGTTCCCAAGCAGAAGAATTGACAGCCATTGGTCTGACCCAAGGAAACAGATTGAACACATCAACAAAGCTAGTGCAGTTAACTTTTCGTTGCATGACCTAAGAAGAACGTTTGCTACTCATGCTAGACTACTTGGTATGGACTACGACCTCATCCGCAGGGCTATGAACCATAAGTCAGGTGGCAGCATCACGGACCAATACATCGTTGAACGAATAGAGTTAATCAGACCTGTGTTTGACAAAATTGCTGAAGGGTTTGGTGAGTATTCTCTTGGAAACTTTACAGGGAAAGAGTTGCCACAAGAATACTACGACAACCTTGCTGAACTTAAGTCACGTACTGAAAGTAATGAGTTCTAATTTTGACAAAGTGAGAAATGAAAAGGAGGATAGTGGCTTTGTCTTGTACTAGGGATAAATGCACCACTATCCTAGAAGCCTAACAACGAACTCGCTTCCTATTCACAGTAGTCGGATTAAATCAGTGCTGTCAGTAACCTTATCACACAAAGGAAGCCCAGACATGAACAACCCAGACAAAGACAAATCCCAGCGACAGATAGAACTCTTGCAAGTATTAGCTGAAGGTTGCCGCAAACACCCTGCCTACCGCGCTAGAAGGGCTGCTACCGAAAGATGAACAGAGTGTATGGTGGTATGGAAAGCTAGGTGCGACTTGAATGAGTTGTCGGCTACTCATCGGTGATTCAAATGTAGTGATGAAACCACTTCCACTGCTCTTGGATACCTGTAGGCATTAGGACACGCGGGAGGGTATCCCGTGAGCAGTGGAAGCATTCTTGTTGTCCGAAGATCGAGTGTCCAGTTCTTCACTTCATAAAAAGTAACGACCATGGAACGGATCATTTAGGGCAGTTTAAATATTTGTTTTTACCTATAAAGAATTACACTGACAGGGCGTTAACCATTGCATCGGTGTTGCTGTTGTCCCAGTACCGGAGCGGGGATAGCTGGAGACGTTTACCTTGTCATCTGACCAGTATCTCCGCCATCAGCAACACCGAAGGTCCAGCCAAAAGTAATTTCTTATGTTGTCGATGGGATGGGATACCCGTTGGGTCTGAATCGTTCCCCTATATTCTGGAGGGTCCCATTTGCCTGTCTCCTCACTTTGAACTGCACCAAGATGTTTCTGTACAGTGCTGTAATTAGCCCTCAGGCTGCACTCTGTAAGCACCTGTAGTAAGAGGCCTTGCTGATACCTAGCTGTTCCATGATTTGCACACGTGTAACACCAGCCTCAACCAAAGCCTTAACCTTGTCTGCTTGCCTCATGGCAGTTGGTGCACGGCCCTTATACTTACCCTCGGCTTGCGCACGTTTGATGCCTTCTACCTGACGTTCTTTCATCATCTCACGTTCAAACTGGGCAACAGAAACCATCATGTTCAAGATCAGCTTGCCTGTAGCAGTAGAGGTATCGATTGTCTCACTGCCTAACGTCAAGATTACTAGCCCAGCACCTTTAGCTTCTATCTGCTGTAGCAGCTCACCCATGTGCACGACGTTGCGGGCAAGACGGTCCAGTTTGGTAACAACCAGCTTGTCACCCGTACGTAGCATGTCGATTGCAGTCTCTAACTCATGCCTTGATGCAACAGCGGATACCTGCTCTTGGTACGTCCGCCCACAGCCATATGCGTTCAGTTCTACCAGTTGGGCTGCAAACCCTGCGGCTTGATCTATGGTGCTAGTTCTGGCGTACCCGATCAACATTGCGTCATCTCCTAGTTTAGGGCCTTATCGAATCATTAGATACTAAGATTTATAAGAGACTAACACTGTCTCACTTACGGAGCACGCTAAAGAGACGATATTACGACAAATACTGTGGAGACAGGTGTCTCAGAGAGTGGATCATACGGGCAGGACCTACTGAGACAGACTGACGTCATTGAGTGATGCAAGCGTCGGACACTTAGTGCAACATTACTTGTTAGTGGTAATTACTTTGGGATGACGCCCCTAGTGGAAATTATAACTCTGCTTAAGAAACTACAAAACCCAAGCTATACGGGCCTGTTCATGCACTTGGTATGTCTGATGGGCTTAACCCTGTAGCAGACTCAGAACATTCTGTTGCTTACCATCCGAACTCCAAATCTGTAGCTGCTGATGTTTAGAGTGGTGTATGGTCTCATAATTACACAGGTTCCCATATTTGAGACTCTGACTCCCATTTTTAGAGATTGATCCTGAGACATACTCCATTGTAGGCAGCTCCGTTGATAATTCTTCTTCAAGGACTGATGCCATGCACCCTATGCCCCAAGCCAATACGATGAACTTAAAGCATCGTAAGTCCGTCCTTCTTGGAACGTCTGCCTTGGTCTGCCTCGCCCTAGCGGCACCAGTGATGGCTGATGACTTTGTCATTACAGGAAGTGATAACTCGACAAACGGTACTGGGACGACAAACGGTGGTACAGTTGCTGCTATCGCTGACACCGCAATCAATGGCTCTGATACTGTTAGCCTTGGGATTGCTTTGACAACCACGGGAACCAACGTAGGTATCAAAACCAATAACAATGATACAGAAGCACAAAGCAACACTGTAACAGTTACAAAGACTGGCAGCATTACGACAGGCACAGGTAATGGCGCATACGGCATTTATAACGATGGTGCCTACAACACGACCACCGTCTCTGGCAGCATTACGACAGGCACAGGTGTTTTCGCATACGGCATTTTGAACTCAGGCGTCAACAACACGACCACTGTCTCTGGTAGCATTGAGACAACGGGTACCGTTGCATTCGGTATTTATAACATTGGCAACAACAACAAGACCACCGTCTCAGAGACTGGTAGTATTACGACAGAGGAAGATAGTGTACACGGCATTTTTAACTTAGGCAACGACAACAAGACCACCGTCTCTGGCAGCATTAAGACAGAGGGTGCAGGAGCAGACGCCATTCGCAACATTGGCGACACCAACACGACCACCGTCTCTGGCAGCATTAGAACAGGTACAGGGACTTATGCATACGGCATTTACAACCGTGGCTCCACAAACACGACCACCGTCTCTGGCAGCATTGAGACAACTAGTGAAAACTCACACGGCATTTATAACTATGGCGACAACAACACGACCACCGTCTCTGGCACTGTAAAAGCGACAGGCGCAAAGTCAGCCGCTTTGTATAACGAGTCAGGTAGTGGCAACAGCTTCACGTTAAATGAAGGCGCAACCATTATTGGCGATATTCTAGCAGAATCCGTGAGTACAACCAACTCCAAGTTAATCTTCAACCTGGGGGCATCCACGTCCTACGCTTACTCAGTGTCAGGTGCAGGCGAGGGAACAACTGCAGGCCAATGGACATTCAGCGATCTTGATGGACCTACTCAAGGTGTTACAACGACTGGCACAGGATGTGACACAACCATCACAACCATCACAGTCTGTAACCTTGTAACTGGCGTCTCCACAGGCAACTTGGAGGTCCAAGACGAGCTACAGTTCTCCATGAACACGTCAATGATTGGCTCACTGTCACTTGGCAGCAGTAACTCCACTGCCCCTGTAGAGGCTATGTCCTTTGCACAGACACCACAGAACAGCACATGGTTTAACATCTACGGTGACACGTCTGATCGTAGCGCAAGCACAACAAAGCTGGCCTTTGATGGTAGTAACCGTGGCCTCACCATCGGTACACCAGTGGCAATCAGTGACACGCTCAACCTAGACTTGGTGTTTAACGCATCAAACGCCAATCTCGACATTGGCTCTGCTAAAGAGCAACAGATTACAGCTAAGTCTTATGACGTTGGTGCAGTCCTGCGTGACCTTGCGCCCTCTACAGGCTGGGCAGTGGATGCCTTTGGCTTTGTGGGTCGTAACTCTTATGACGGCAAACGCAAGGTGATGAACAACCAAGAAGCCACTGGCTCTGAGACAGTCACAGCATCTTACTCAGGCACGGAAGTTCTTGTGGGTGTTAATGCGCAGCGCAGCAAGCCCATTAATGAGACCGTCAGCATTATCACCGGTGTCAATGCCAGCCTAAGTAATGAAAAGATTGGCGCATACTCTGAGAGCAAGTACTACTCTTGGGATGCACGGCGCATGACGCAAGTCTCTGGTGGTCTCAATCTAGGTCTTGAGTACCGGAAAAATGGACTAACCACCTTTGCAAACCTTGGAGCACAAGGCAGTTCTCTGAGTAGCGGGAAGACAGCCAACTACACCAACAATGGCACGGCTGGGTCTTACACTGACAACTCAAAGAACGGTCTCTACCGAACAGTTTCAGTTGGTTTTGATTATGCGGGTAAAGACGGCATGTCCTTCACAGGTACCGTGGAAGCCTTCTCGTCAACAGGTGGTGTTAGTGGGAACTCTGCAAGCCTTGGGGTCAACTGGAAGTTCTAGAGTGTTTACTAGTTGTTAGAAAAAAATGTTCGGTTTGGATACGTCGGACTGAGTAGCTAAAGTTTTCAATGGCACTCACTGAGGAACGATGCATAGCCATCACCCAGAAACAGCAATATTGTTCGTGTTAACAATGCCTTATCACAGCCATATTAGTCAGCTTGTAAAAGGTAGTAACAACAAGATTATAGGTCATTATAGTTGACTTAAACTGTCGGATATATAACTTCAGAGTTGTTAGTGAAAACTTAGCTAGGTGTTCAGTCCCGGCATCTGGTGGATCGGATTTAAGATGAATCGATCTGGCTCGGATGTCCAGATTTTGCAGATGTATTCGTAAGGCGTGAGGCCACTGAGTGTCTTGAGACGGCGCGCGTAATTGTAGGCATTGAGGAAATCGCTGAGGTGCGTGCGGAGGTGGTCATGGCTATCGTAGTGATACCGTTTGACGGTTGCGTCTTTAATCGTGCGGTTCATGCGCTCGACCTGTCCGTTCGTCCAAGGGTGGTTTGGCTTGGTCAGGCGATGCTCAATGCCATTTGCAGCGCAAATCATGTCAAACCGCATGGGCCGGGAATAGGCGGTGTTCCTGTTGCGGGGTTGCTCACAAAACTGGATGCCGTTGTCCGTAAGGATTGTGTGGATTTTATAGGGCACGGCTTCCAACACGGTCTCTAGAAACTCCCAGGCCGTCTTGCGGTTTGCTTTGTCGACCAGCTGCGCAACGGCAAACTTGCTAGTTCGATCAATAGCTACAAAGAGATACAGCTTACCCTCATTGGTACGAAGCTCAGCGATATCAACATGGAAATAGCCAATAGGATATCGTTTGAACTTTTGCCGCTTGGGCTTGTCGCCCTCCATATCTGGCAGTCGAGAAATACCATGCCGTTGCAAACAGCGATGCAAGGCAGAGCGTGTCAGGTGTGGGATCGACGGTTGCAAGGCATAGAGACAATCATCCAGCGGAAGCAGCGTATGACGCCTGAAGGCCACAACCATCGCTTCCTCACTCTTACTCAGAACCGTGGAACTGGGTTCAGTTGGCCCAGTCTTGCGATCTTCTAGCGTCTCGCGCTTGCGCCACTTGGCAACCGTTTTGACATTAATCCCCAGTTCCCGGCTTAGCGCCGCGTTCGTAGCTTGCGATCGCTGTATTGCTGCTCTGACGGCGTGCGTGGTCGTGGCGCTACCATGACGAACTTGTCCCATAATGCTTCCTTCCATTCCAAAGAATAGATCGCACCATCAAACCATGGGATCAAACACCTAGGATACCTAATATTCAGCTTAGGAACGACACCAGTATTTTGTTCAAAGGCTTCTATTAGTGCTGCTTGATTAAGATATACGACAAACCAATAGGGTATAATACTATAATGGTATCACCACTAAGCAGTCACTTAAGTCTCACATAGGACTGATAACTAATTGGGTATAATACTTGAATAGTTTGATAATTAAGTCGTAACTTATGATTTACGATATTAATATTTAAATCATTTTTCTATCACTCATAAGTTGTTTTGTTGTTGTATATTTAACTTAAGAATCCTCCTCTATTATGTGGTGCGACGCTTTTTCAATCTGCCCATCATCAGGTTCAGGTACTTTGTTGTAGACAACGTTGGTGACATACGTTCCCCAGAACTTTCTGCAATATCTGTCGGCCGCTTGAGCTATAGTGCAGTAAGCCCTATGCCCACGTGGGAACATCCAACTGTCATCTTTAGGGTTTGGGTGCCTTAGCTTGTAGTTGCTCAAGATTTCTCTCAATGCAGTATTCCCAACCCGTGCTTCATCAATGAGTTCCTTCATGTGACCTAGGCGTTGACTTGGAGGCAAAGAATACAAGGTCTCCCCCATACGCCTAGCAGTGTCGAAGAACTCATAGTTTTCCCGTGCCTTCGCCTTACTTATTCTAGAGTTCTGGATGCCACGGGATGCAGCTTTTCGACAGTTAGGGCTACAGTAAATTTTGCCTTTACGGAAAGGATATTGAGTTTCGCACTGTGGACAGGTTGCCAGTAGGTTTTGTAAGTTTTGTATGGTCATTCGGTACATCTCTTTCACTTGGCCCTATTGAAAGGGTCATTAAAATGAAGCACGACGAACCAACGACAAAACCAATTAGGGTCATAGCGCAGGCTATTCGTGCCAATTCAAAGTAAAGATGATGTGCTGATCAGGCCGCCGACGACGATAAGGTCATCTATGGTAGGCGTATTTCACCGTCCTACAGTTGATCGTTAAAAACTCAGAGACATAATTGATGTGCTGGTCACGCCACATCTAAGCCTCAGTCGTTCCCTTTTTTCCAGAACCTAGCCTCATCTGAAACAAGGTTTTTCGTCTCTCACGTATGTCTACTTGCAGAGTCTAACGTGAGGGAAGATAACAATCAGATATTAAGTTACATCTGCCATTTGTTACTGCCCTTACACCTTTGTATAGCACCTTTTTAAGAGATTATTCGCACACAACATCTAGGCACCATTGATATTCAATGATAATTTCCTTCCTATGGATGCCAGTTTTCTTCCCTCATCGACATAGTGTGATATATATGCAACACTTATTGTAAGTACTTGTATTTCAAGATGATAGAAAAGCCATCAAATAACTAGTTAGTGAGACTCTGCGCCAATAGAAATTACATTCCATATGCACAATTACCTTTAGTTGTGATAGCAATTATATCCCCTACAATATATAGTTACACTCACAGGGCTACATGATAAAAAATCCTACAATTCTTTCAAGTCAGAGTGTCCTGCGCTGGGCGTCTACTAACCAATTACTTTAGTGTATTATTGATTGAATACATAAAATATTTATAATCTTTAAGTTGTGTTTTGCATGATTGGATTTATAGCTGAAACAATACTACAAGTAAGATTAGCAACTAAGAGTAAACATTAGTGTTATAGTACCTGTGTTCTTTACCTTCCTCCACTACTGATACAAGTTGAGATTATGCCCCTAGACCTTGAAGATTTCATCCTAAATCAAATGAAGATGTCGCATATCTATCAACCAGCGATGTTGAAGGTTTTACTTGAGAACGAAGGGACAGCTACTCTTGAGCAAGTGGCATCTCACCTCTTGTCATATGATCAGTCACAGGTCGAATATTATGGAGTAAGAACGAAGGCTATGGTTGGCAAAGTCCTGACCTCGAATGGTGTGGTTGAGCCAATTAAAGAGGGTAGGAAAATATTCGGCTACAGGCTCACTTCAGATAGCCTCACAGAGGCTCAGAGGGCCTCTCTGGTACACCTTTGTCAGGATAAGATAAACGACTTCATCAAAGGTAGAGGAGCTGCCATATGGGACCACAGAGGGCCTGACAGCGGTTATGTCTCTGGCAGTATCAGGTATCAAGTATTAAAAAGGGCAAAGTATCGATGCGAGTTATGTGGAGCGCATGAAGGACAAGCTGCTTTACATGTCGACCACATAATACCTCGCTCAAAAGGCGGTGCTGATGCTTTAAGCAACTTTCAGTGCCTTTGTGTTACCTGCAATACGAACAAGCGTGATACTGACGATACGGACTTTAGAGGCGTTGTTGAAAGTTATAATGACCGATCTGATGATTGCCTATTCTGCAATGATTGTGCTGATCGTGTAGTAGCTGAAAATGAACTGTGCTTTGCTATACGAGATGGCTTTCCGGTAACCGAATTACACACACTCATCATTCCCAAAAGGCATGTCGCAGATTACTTCGATCTGTACCAACCGGAGTTGAATGCTATCCATCAATTAATCACTGAGCAGAGGCAGGACATTCTTAGTGCTGATGCAACTGTATTAGGTTTCAATGTTGGGGTGAACTCAGGTTCTGTTGCCGGTCAGACAATCTTTCACGCCCACATACATTTGATGCCACGCAGAGAGGGAGATGTTGTCGATCCTAGAGGTGGTGTCAGAAGTGTCATTCCGAGAAAACAAAATTACTGACCGATCACTTCCAGTATGAGTAAATTCTAGCCACATTTTCTGGGATGACCTCGGCAGCCTGATCCAACGCCTTGTCCAGCTTTTCCTGAGTTATACCCATCATAGAGTTGCCCAGTTCATCGATCATGTGCAGCAATATGGGGGTCATCAAATGTCCGTCAGTGCCACTCTCACTTAACCTGAGCCACACTTTCGGATTGAGGTTAACCGCTGTCATAAAGCCTTCACACCAATCCATCGCAATCACATGCCCTTCTTTTGCTTGCCAGAATATTGGTTCTACAACCTGTGGATCATGAGCAAGCCCCTGCGCAATCTCCATGTAGCGATCCGTGATGGTATTTATGACCCAAGCGGGAACTTCTTTTGATTCTACTCCAAGCCCAGCCGTTATCCACACATTAGTTGAGACAGGAGACGGTGAACAAATGACACCGTGCAGCAGACCATCAAAATCTGAAAGCATCATGCAATCCTCTGGGCTTTCGTCAGAAGATAGGTATCGGTCCAGTTCGTCTAGGTTTACGCTTTCTGTCATACGGGAAGTCTAGCATCATTTTGAGGAGAGTAACGGCTAACATAACAACGCATTTGTGTACCTATAGTGTACTTAACCCTTTCAGGTCATATACGAAATTCCGCTAAGTCATTGATTTTAATGGTGCCCCCACACGGACTCGAACCGCGGACCTACTGATTACAAATCAGTTGTGTTAATTACATAATTCCCTATTTATATGACTATAACGGTTATTGCTAGTCGTGATATCACTTTATATCTTGTTTATTTGTGTACCTATAGTGTACCTGTATCTTAAAGCCTTGTTCAGTTCAGGATGCAAGATGCCAACAGTCAAATTAACACAAGCCTTTGTAGAGAGATTAAAGTCACCATTAAAGAAGACACAATACCTAGATAAGAATTTAACTGGCTTCATGGCTGTAGCTTATCCCTCTGGTCGTATTTCTTTCGGCGTCAGAGGCAGGGTTAAAGGCCAAGACAAACTCATCACGATAGGCAAGCACCCTGCCCTGTCTCTTTCATCTGCTAAAGAACTTGCCAGAGAACAACTCAATCAAATGCACCAAGGTGTTGACCCCAAGGCCGCACAAGAACAGAGACAACAACTGGACAAGGCGCTGGGCGTCACACTCAAGGACATGATGGATAGTTACCTCTCAGCACGACAGTTGAAGTCTGAGTATGACTACAGAAATTGCATCTCCAAGTACCTGTCAGATTGGCTAGACAACCCCATTCGGTCAATCACGCGCAAGGCTTATGAGGAACGTTATGTCCGCGTTAGAGATACAGTGTCCCAAGCATCAGCAACAAAACTGCATCGGTATCTGAGTGCCATATTGAATTGGGCCAAAGCTGATGAGGTACAGGGTGAACGACTAATCACCGAGAATGTAACTGATGTAATTAAGGGCAAGAGATACAGCCAAGTCGTAAAGCCTAGAGTTGATTACCTTGATGCACCAAAAGTTGACAAGCTACTGAGTTACTTCTTTGACCTACGCACCCACCCAAAGTGGCAACCAGATAGAGTAACAGACCAAGGCTGCGCTTATGTCCTTCTTCTTCTTTATACCGGACTAAGACGTAAAGAAGGGCTTGGCTTACAGAATGAGGACATAGACTACGACAACAAGGTTTTCATCATTAGAGACCCTAAGAACGGTATAGACCACTATGTACCTATGTCGCTTCCTGTTGAAAGATTACTACTGTCACAGACCAATGACACGCCTTGGGTGTTCCCAAGCAGAAGAATTGACAGCCATTGGTCTGACCCAAGGAAACAGATTGAACACATCAACAAAGCTAGTGCAGTTAACTTTTCGTTGCATGACCTAAGAAGAACGTTTGCTACTCATGCTAGACTACTTGGTATGGACTACGACCTCATCCGCAGGGCTATGAACCATAAGTCAGGTGGCAGCATCACGGACCAATACATCGTTGAACGAATAGAGTTAATCAGACCTGTGTTTGACAAAATTGCTGAAGGGTTTGGTGAGTATTCTCTTGGAAACTTTACAGGGAAAGAGTTGCCACAAGAATACTACGACAACCTTGCTGAACTTAAGTCACGTACTGAAAGTAATGAGTTCTAATTTTGACAAAGTGAGAAATGAAAAGGAGGATAGTGGCTTTGTCTTGTACTAGGGATAAATGCACCACTATCCTAGAAGCCTAACAACGAACTCGCTTCCTATTCACAGTAGTCGGATTAAATCAGTGCTGTCAGTAACCTTATCACACAAAGGAAGCCCAGACATGAACAACCCAGACAAAGACAAATCCCAGCGACAGATAGAACTCTTGCAAGTATTAGCTGAAGGTTGCCGCAAACACCCTGCCTACCGCGCTAGAAGGGCTGCTACCGAAAGATGAACAGAGTGTATGGTGGTATGGAAAGCTAGGTGCGACTTGAATGAGTTGTCGGCTACTCATCGGTGATTCAAATGTAGTGATGAAACCACTTCCACTGCTCTTGGATACCTGTAGGCATTAGGACACGCGGGAGGGTATCCCGTGAGCAGTGGAAGCATTCTTGTTGTCCGAAGATCGAGTGTCCAGTTCTTCACTTCATAAAAAGTAACGACCATGGAACGGATCATTTAGGGCAGTTTAAATATTTGTTTTTACCTATAAAGAATTACACTGACAGGGCGTTAACCATTGCATCGGTGTTGCTGTTGTCCCAGTACCGGAGCGGGGATAGCTGGAGACGTTTACCTTGTCATCTGACCAGTATCTCCGCCATCAGCAACACCGAAGGTCCAGCCAAAAGTAATTTCTTATGTTGTCGATGGGATGGGATACCCGTTGGGTCTGAATCGTTCCCCTATATTCTGGAGGGTCCCATTTGCCTGTCTCCTCACTTTGAACTGCACCAAGATGTTTCTGTACAGTGCTGTAATTAGCCCTCAGGCTGCACTCTGTAAGCACCTGTAGTAAGAGGCCTTGCTGATACCTAGCTGTTCCATGATTTGCACACGTGTAACACCAGCCTCAACCAAAGCCTTAACCTTGTCTGCTTGCCTCATGGCAGTTGGTGCACGGCCCTTATACTTACCCTCGGCTTGCGCACGTTTGATGCCTTCTACCTGACGTTCTTTCATCATCTCACGTTCAAACTGGGCAACAGAAACCATCATGTTCAAGATCAGCTTGCCTGTAGCAGTAGAGGTATCGATTGTCTCACTGCCTAACGTCAAGATTACTAGCCCAGCACCTTTAGCTTCTATCTGCTGTAGCAGCTCACCCATGTGCACGACGTTGCGGGCAAGACGGTCCAGTTTGGTAACAACCAGCTTGTCACCCGTACGTAGCATGTCGATTGCAGTCTCTAACTCATGCCTTGATGCAACAGCGGATACCTGCTCTTGGTACGTCCGCCCACAGCCATATGCGTTCAGTTCTACCAGTTGGGCTGCAAACCCTGCGGCTTGATCTATGGTGCTAGTTCTGGCGTACCCGATCAACATTGCGTCATCTCCTAGTTTAGGGCCTTATCGAATCATTAGATACTAAGATTTATAAGAGACTAACACTGTCTCACTTACGGAGCACGCTAAAGAGACGATATTACGACAAATACTGTGGAGACAGGTGTCTCAGAGAGTGGATCATACGGGCAGGACCTACTGAGACAGACTGACGTCATTGAGTGATGCAAGCGTCGGACACTTAGTGCAACATTACTTGTTAGTGGTAATTACTTTGGGATGACGCCCCTAGTGGAAATTATAACTCTGCTTAAGAAACTACAAAACCCAAGCTATACGGGCCTGTTCATGCACTTGGTATGTCTGATGGGCTTAACCCTGTAGCAGACTCAGAACATTCTGTTGCTTACCATCCGAACTCCAAATCTGTAGCTGCTGATGTTTAGAGTGGTGTATGGTCTCATAATTACACAGGTTCCCATATTTGAGACTCTGACTCCCATTTTTAGAGATTGATCCTGAGACATACTCCATTGTAGGCAGCTCCGTTGATAATTCTTCTTCAAGGACTGATGCCATGCACCCTATGCCCCAAGCCAATACGATGAACTTAAAGCATCGTAAGTCCGTCCTTCTTGGAACGTCTGCCTTGGTCTGCCTCGCCCTAGCGGCACCAGTGATGGCTGATGACTTTGTCATTACAGGAAGTGATAACTCGACAAACGGTACTGGGACGACAAACGGTGGTACAGTTGCTGCTATCGCTGACACCGCAATCAATGGCTCTGATACTGTTAGCCTTGGGATTGCTTTGACAACCACGGGAACCAACGTAGGTATCAAAACCAATAACAATGATACAGAAGCACAAAGCAACACTGTAACAGTTACAAAGACTGGTAGCATTACGACAGGCACAGGTAATAACGCATACGGCATTTTTAACGATGGTGCCTACAACACGACCACCGTCTCTGGCAGCATTACGACAGCAGGTTTTTTCGCAAACGGCATTCGGAACGATGGCAACTACAACAAGACCACCCTCTCTGGCAGCATTACGACAAGCAATGATACTTACGCATATGGCATTTATAACCTTGGCGACAGCAACACGACCACCGTTTCCGGCAGCATTACGACAGGCACAGGTAATAGCGCACACGGCATAATTAACATTGGCTCTAACAACACGACCACCGTCTCTGGTAGTATTGCGACAACGGGTAGTGGAGCAGTCGGCATTAACAACCAAGGCTCTAACAACACGACCACCGTCTCTGGCAGCATTAAGACAACGGGTGATGACGGATATGGCATTGCTATCTATAACTCCTCCAACACGACCACCGTCTCTGGTAGTATTGTGACAACGGGTAGTGCAGCACACGGCATTGTGCACGCAGGGGACCCCAGCCCCAACACGACCACCATCTCTGGCACTGTAAAAGCGACAGGCGCAAGTTCAGCCGCTTTGTCTAACTTCTCAGGCTCTGGCAACAGCTTCACACTAGATGAGGGTGCTATAATTATCGGCGATATCATTGCCGCTGAGTATGGGGCGTTTAGTATAGGTATAACCAACTCTAAGCTAATCTTCAACCTGGGGGCATCCACGTCCTATGCCTACTCAGTGTCAGGTAAGGGCGAAGGAACAGGTGCAGGTCAGTGGATATTCAGTGACCTAGATAGGTCCAGTCAAGTGGTAACAACCACTGGCACAGGATGTGACACAACTATTACTGGTGCAGGCAATGATACCTGTAACCTCGTCACAGCCGTTGGCGCTGCCAATGCAGAAGTGCAAAACGAATTGCAATACATC
>Ga0209534_10002483_pt1 | contig 18251 bp, 16 predicted proteins | sample COG_07_FD_184751 | JGI IMG/M metagenome (GOLD analysis project Ga0209534, IMG submission 184751) | Pelagic Microbial community sample from North Sea - COGITO 998_met_07 (SPAdes) (version 2) | ecosystem: Environmental > Aquatic > Marine > Neritic zone/Coastal water | place: Helgoland, sampling...
TAAGAGATGTTCTCGCCCCCCAAACAACGCCATAAAACACATCACCACCGCGATTAGTTGTACCAAGGACATGACCTGGCGTTAGAGGCGCGGACCGTGCTGCTTGCCAGTCACGCGGCATCTGATAAGGGTCAGGCATATTTGGCTCAGTAATTACTGGCGCTAATAATGCCATCATCAACATTAAAATAACAATTACCAAACCTATAACAGTTGTGGGGTTTTCCAGTACACTTTGAATGATTTCAAGATTACGGTTTAGGCGCACCTTAAATGCTGAATCATTCAAGCCTTCAATTGCTATAGAATTAGTACGTGAATCTTGTGTCATATTACTCTCCTAAAACGACGCGGCGATCTAGATTTGCGTAAATGATATCCACAACCAAATTTACAATCAAAAACAGAATACTGGTAAACATTACATAGGTCATTATTGTTGCCTGATCTCCGCGCAGAACAGCAGAAGCCATCCAGCGCCCTAAGCCTGGCCAACGGAAAATGATTTCAGCAACAACTGTTCCTTGAAGCAAGAAGCCAAAGGTTAACCCAATCACCGTCACAGTTGGAATAAGCGCGTTTCTGCGCGCGTGCTTTTTAAGCACCACTCTTTCTGCTAGTCCTTTTGCTTTAGCAGCATCTACATAATCTTCTTGTAATTCTTCAATCTTTATACTATCAAATTCAGTATCATCTAATGTAACTCTAATATCTTCCATATTTTCCGCATCTATTATTCCTGATATATTATTTTGTTGAATGTAAGAATTATTTCGATTAATATTAAAAAATTGATCGCGACTACCTATTATTTCAATAAAATGACCTATTCCGACAGTACTCTCAGTAGGAAGTATATTTGTATCAATCGTTGATTCTAATATATTATTTATTATATTATCGGAATAAATCGTTGATTCTAATGTATTATTTATTATATCATCGGAATCAATATTTGCTTCATCTATTATATCATTATCTGAATCATATACTGAGTTAATATAAATACTCCCGATATTAAATTGTATATTATAAGGTGTGTCAATATTATATGCTTCTTCTATTATATCATCATCTGAATCAATAATTAAATTATTTGATAAATTAATATTAGACATTTATATTTAAATATAATAACATTATATCTTTATAATATACTATGTGTATACTATGTATAATAAGGTAAATTTAATGGAATTTTATGAATAACATCATCCCCTTCAAAATGCATTACAATTAAATAGTTATCAAAATTTTTAAAATAATTACTAATTTCAGATATAATTTTATCAGCTATAAAATTCTTAATAATATAAGGAGGGTATTTCCATGAAACAATATTATTTTCATAATTAATTTCATCTGTATAATTAATGGTAATAGAATATTTATTTTTTATTGCAAATTCAATATCCTTTTTAAAACTATTAATTTTTAAAATAAATGAGTCCATTATTAATACTGAGATTTAATAATTTTGACTTGTTGTTAAAAAATTTTCTAAATTATATTGGTATTCAGGTTTCATCTGATATAATTTGATATTAGTATTATCGACAGATTGATTTATAAATTCGTCTAAATATTTATCTTTTGGTTTATCTTTTTTACTACTTAAAAATAGCGAATCAATTTCTGAATCACTACTTGATGAATCACTACTTGATGAATCACTATCTGAATCACTATCTGAATCACTATTTGATGAATCACTATCGGAATCATTTTTTTTAACTGATGTAATAGAATTATCTGAATTATCTGATTCTATTATTTCAATTTGATCATCTACGTCTTCGTCATAATCACCATTAACTATTGAATAATATTGGGTAATCGTTTCTGATAGTTTTTTAATAGATGGTTCGTGATATCTATCATCATCTATAGATACTAGTATATTATCAAGATACATTTGAAAACTTTTAATATTAACTACATAATCATGTATTTTGTTAGACATTATAGTATAGATATTAGTATAAAGCTTTAAATTTATCATTTTTTTTTAATATTTAGACATATAACACAATATACAATAATAAGAATGTCCAAAGAATATGATAAATTGTTAAAACTAGTAAATGAGCTAAATAATGTATCTGGTGAGAAATGTTTAATCTGTCATTTTCCTGATAAATTGGAAAATTTAGTCAAATTAAAATGTAATCATTATTACCATTCAAACTGCATAAATAGTAGTAAATCAGAAAGTGTAATTAAATGCCCATATTGTGATAAGAAAACTAAATTACAAGAAAATAAACCAAGTGAAATATGTCAAACCATATTAACAAAAGGAATTAATAAAGGAAAATCATGCAATAGACCAAACTGTTTCTATCATAAAAAAGCAATTATTGTACCAACTGAAGTAATTATTACAAAACAAGACACATGTAAAGTCTTAATTAAGACAGGTTTAAAAAAAGGAACTATGTGTAATAGATTAGATTGTAAATATCATAAAGTAAAATCAATTATTGTTTAATCAATAAAATCACAATTTTCTTCATCTCCACCATCATCTTCATTACTATCTGTAAGTTTAATATCATTTAAAAATAACATTTTATTTTTAACTAAATCAGTACCGTTCTGTCCTTTATTTAGTTGAAATTTAGTATCATATCTATAAAATCTTTTTCTTTTATTTACTATTTTTTTCAAATGTTCAACTTCATTTAAATGAGTTCTATAATATTGAACTAATTCCCATGTTTTAATTAATACTGAATATATTTTTTCCATAAACCATTCTTTGTCTTTTTTAATTTCTACATTATGACACAAAGGTAATCTCCAATATATAATTTTATCAAAATAATATGTTTCAGCCATTTCTGGATTTTCTATCTTCCAATTACAAATAGCAGTAACACACCAGTTATCGTACTCTTCTAATGTATAATCTAATCTAGGCGGATATATAAATTTTGCTCTAAATTCATGACAATCATCTTTATTAGCAGGGTCTAATTTATATTTATATGGTAAGAATTGTAATAGACACCCTCTTGTTATTAGTGGATTAATATCTTTTTCAATACCTTTATCTCCTTCAGCAAACGTTGATTTAAATTTAGTATCATTTAGATATTCTTCTCTGTTTTCATATTCCAATAGTTTACATTGCCAGAAATCGCACTTGTCAAGATCACAACAAAGTAACTGTTGTTGAATTTGACAATAATAATAGAAAGGACAAATGGTACCACATATTTTACCTTTTGTAGAAATAGCTCTTGTGATAGGGCATTTAATTTCAAGCATAGTACCAAGTCTATCAGAAAATTGTCCATCTAATGTTGATTTCGAACAAATACCATCGGGTGAAGCTGCTAACATTGGAAATTCAATACTAGGTAAACAACCAAATTCAGTTACTTTATTATTATATATATGTTCATAAACCATTGTAGCAATTTGTTCATATTTTTTTCCATGATGGCAATGCATATTATCAAAAAATGGATAATCTGGATCACACTTTTTAACAATAAAATTTTCATATGGTTCATATGGATTCAAATCAACACAAGTTGCAGTATCTGATGCGGTAACCCGCAAATGTCTAAATTCATACCATGCAGGTGTTCTTTGTTCCGGTTGTGGTGTATGAAATAATGTTTGAAAGTGTTCTTCAAGTTTTTTATATTTTTTAGGAACTTTAATATTTTTTGTATAAATTTCATCAATTACAAATTTTTTATCAAGTTCTCGAAAACAATTTTTTCCATTAGAAAAATCAAGAGTTTGATTATATACAAACTTAGGTGTAAAAATTCGAGTAGATATATTTTGCAAATCAGTATATGTTAATTCCGGATACTTATTTTTAATATTAGTATAAATACTACTAATATACTTGTTAATATTTGTTTTATCAAATAATTGATTTTCTTGTATATTATTTGTTTTCATTATTAAAGTTAGTTCTTTTTGAACATCTTTAATTATATCAGACAATCTTCCAAAATTCATTATATTAGTATACAACTAATAGTTTATTAGTCAATAAATCAATTTTTAATTATATTTTTGTTCAATTATGACAAAAATATAATTAGTACTTGTATAATCATTTTTATTTATCGATTAAATATTTACCGTTTTTAAATGATAAAATAGGTATTGATATTATTCGCCCATTATTTGTATCATATTTTACTTTATCCTTTTTTGTTAAAATTTTTGCATGTACAAGTTTTATTAAATCATTCTTTAATTTATCTTTAGCATCTATATCTTCAATAAGTAGTTTTGAAATAAACTCTTTTATTTTAATAATTTTATGAACAGGTGATAATTTAATCCATGGTTTTTTATATAGATAATCATCAGAATAAATAACTTCTTTAACTTCAGATGATGCATCATTATCACCTTGTGACAAAATTTTTTCATTTTCAGTATATAATTCGTCAATATCTGTTTCTTTTTTTAATTGGTTTGTAAAAAAATCATATTTAATATTTGTTTTTTTACAATGTTCTATTATATTTTGATAATAACTAATGTTTAATTTATTTGATATAGTGTTAATATTCATTAATATATATATCAGTATTTGCTTATACCAATTTTGTATATAGCCTACTCATTCGTTTATTATTATTTTTTAAATAAATTTATATTTTTTAAAAATGTATCAATATCTATTTTAGAATCATTAATTATTGTATAATTAGTTTCCAGTGTTTCGTTTTTAATAGATGAAACTTGATTTATATTCATATAATATTCTTCTGACTTTTCTAACTTATCACCAATAAAAATTAATTTTTTTACATGGTATTTATCTTTTTTTGCAACATCACAAATAATGTAGTGGAAGGTTAACATACCTTATAGTAATATAAGAAATAGTTCTTTTAATATAGTTTATTGTATAATTTCATTTAGAACCTAGTTAATGTAGATATCATATTTTTATTTTGCGTTCCAATTAAATATTATTACTAAAAATAGATTATGACTTTTACTTTACAATGTTAGAGAGTGCAACAATAATTTCACTAAAGTTAAATAAAATTTGATATATTATTTTATTTATTACAAGTGTAATATTAATAATGCCTTCAAAAACTACAAATTTTATTGCAATTTATCACTATCCATGTCCGGATGGCGAATTATCTGCTGCTATATTTAAGAGTGTTCATAAAAATACAATTTTTATTCCATGGTTACATGAATCAAAAGATAAGAACATTGAGATAATTAAAGAAACAATTAAAAAAACTAATTTTCCAGAAGTATATTTTTTAGATTATTGTCCTGAATTTTCTATTATAGAAAGTATTGTTGATACTGTACAAAATGTAACTGTTATTGATCATCACAAATCACCATGTGAGAAATTTATTGAACAATTTGAAGAATTTAATAGTTCTACTAAATTAAATAGTTCTAATAAAATATTTGATGAATATAATCCAAAAATTAAAATTATATTTGATAATAATAAATCAGGTTGTCAATTAACATGGGATTATTTTCATTCAATATGTACATATCCAATATCAGTAAAACATATTGGTAATAGAGACATTTGGGTATGGGATGATAAAAATACTGAACCATTTACATCTGGCTATAATCTTTATTATAATATTAATAACAACATGACTTCTGATTGTAGATTAGATATCTATTCAAAAATTCTTAATGTAGATGATGATACTGTTAATTCTATAATTAAAATAGGAAATGAATCAATATTAAAAATGAAAACGGAATGTCTAGATTTACTAAAGTATGTTGAAGAATGTACAGATACTGATATTAAGGGTCAAAATTTACAAGTAATTGAAGTTCCAATGACTAAATATCATTTGACTAAATATTTACAAGAATTAATTGAATTAAAGTATCCAATGAGTGAAGTATTAAGATTAAAATACATAAAGAGCGACAGTTATGTGTATTCATTAAGAAGTCTACAGGAAGATATTCGAGTAGATTTATTAGCACATAAATATGGAGGCAATGGACATTATAAAGCAAGTGGGTATAGTGTACCTATTGATTATAGTGTACCTATTGATTATAGTGTACCTATTGATTATAGTGTAGATGTTAATACTATATCTATTTAATAATAATTTTAATAGATTATTAATAATATAGTTTATATTATTAATGAATAAATATAAAGAATTAGAAAGAATATCAGAGAATATTAATATTTTATTTAAGAGGTTATTTTTGATGGAAAATCATCCATTTTACAATGATTTAAACAAGGTAAATGAATTACACAATGAATTTAAAAAATCTATGGAAAAAAAATTAAAATATGAAATTAATTATGATCCAAGTATAACAATACCAAATGAATTTAATATATCAGATAAAAAATATCAGTTTACAAAGACCGATATTAATCTAGATATTTTAAAAGATTTATCAATCGAAATAAATAGATCTAATAATTTTAATAAAATAAAAGAACTTGTAAATACTTTATACTTTATGAATATTCCTTCAAATGTAGAAAATGTAGACAAATTATTAAAAATATGTAATAAATCAAAATATGTAAACGTAGCTATAATTGGAGCTGGTCCAATTGGTTTATTTCTAGCTTGTTATATTTACAAGTATTATAATTTATCATATGGATTACATAATAACACAAAGGTAAATATAATAATTTTTGATAATAGAATTGAAAAGAAAGGTATTAAAAAACCATATACAAGATATAGACCATTTGCATTTAATTCATCATTTTTTTCTTATTTATTACCAAGAATTTATACATGGATAAATAATAATGATAATAGTTTAATGATAAATATTTATATAATTGAATATGTGTTATTTACATTAGCATATTACGTATATAATATTCCTTTTATATTTGAAGAAAATTCTTGGGATGAATATTGTAAATATATGAAGAATGGAAAGATAGATATTATGTTTGATTGTACAGGGAGTAGATTAAATCCACCTATATTTAATAATTCAAAAACTAAAAATGTTGATACATCATGGTTAGATGTTTTTAAAAATAGAATAACAAAATTTCCAAAATTAAATATAGATGTGGAAAAGAATTTAGTTACATTAGATATACCAAAAATTGATAAAAAAACTTTTCTAAAAAATTATTATTATGCAAGTTTAATAATTTTAGATAAAAATGATGGTAAATTAATATTTAGATTAAAGATTGACATTGATATAAATAATTATAGTGATTTAAAACTATTTATAAATTTAAAAAATAAATATTTTATAAGAGAGGATGTAATAACAATATGTAAAAAGATTAAAGATAATTATGTTAGAAATTTTGTTTATAATAGTATATTAAAGTATACATCTGTAGAAAATAATCAAGAATCTTTAATTTATAACTTTGAGATATTTAATACATATTTGAGACATAGTATATCTATATCAAAAGTTGTTACTTACGATGATCATAACTTTTTATATATAGGTGCAGGTGATACTATTTTTCACAGTCATTTTATAGTGGGAGCTGGACTAAATAGAACAATAAGTTTTGCAGTAAAATGTGCAAATTTTATAACAAATATAAGTTTAGTAGATGAATAATATATATAATTATGTATATATGAAAAAAAAAAATATAAATTGGACAACAATAGATAATCAATTGAGAGATCTTAAATTTCCACTAACATTTATTTATAATATTTTAAGGAATCAATCTAAAATAGAAGACTATCATTTGAGTTTAATAATAAGATTCTTTTTAAAAAATCAAACTGATCTATCATTAGAATATCCTTTATTTTTTCTATTTAGTTCATTAGATGAAAGTTTTGTAATAACACATAAAATGATTAATGATTTTTATTCGTCAATATTTAAAAAACATTTATTTATCCAAATTATATTTAAATTTAAAGAAACATATGTAAATCCTATTTTTTGGGAAAAAGATTTTTACTCACAAAAAGCAGAACTTGAAAGGTTATTATTGGTATTTAGGGCTCATTTTGATTCTAGTTTTACTGGTTTTAATGGAGTAACAAAGTTTGTTTCTCAATTAAAATTTAAAAATAATGATATTATCTATTCGCATGTAAAACATAGATTAAATGAAAGTATAAATATATTTGGTACTGATTTTTTTAATAAGAATAATATAAAATTAATATCAGAAGAAGATTTTGATAGCTTAACAACCGAGAATAAAATTAAATTTATTATTTACTATTATGTTAAAGTCGAGAAATATCTAAAATTAATTATTAATATATATGATCTTCTAATAATATATGATACTAAAATTAAGCAAATAATAGCACCAAAACCTATTTATATAAACTGCAATCAAGTATATTCTGATAATGATTCGGAAGATATTCATTTTATGATAGATTAATAAAAGATCAATCCACCTTTTCCTTTTTCAAATTTAAGAAGATTATAACTTCGATTAATAAATATTAATTCAATATCCTGTAAATTTTTATTAATTTTGGAATTAAAATATGTTTCAATAAATTCTTTATATAAATTTATTTGAATGTTTTTCCCTTTAATTATTGAAAAATTAACACTACCGCTAGGTTGAGCTTCTTCCGGATATAATGAAAATGGTATATAATAACTATTATCAGAACTAGAATTTAATTTATTATATTTATTTACAAACATGTAAAAGTTTTCACCAATTTTAAAATCAATAATATTCATATCTTGAACTGCAAATTTTAGTTCTTTAATAATTTTTTGATCCATATAATAACATTTATTAATTATAGAAGGATTTTTATAACTATATTTACTTAATCCATTTTTATTTACTTTGGGTATAAGTGTCCAAAATGCATCTTTTGTTGGTTTTAATATATCAATATCTGTAGAAAAATACTCTGTATTACCAATATCTGTAGTAATTTGATTCGGTAGATTTATTATATATTCTACATCATTCTGAGCAAATTTGAATCGTTCTATTTCATCTAAATATATATATTCAGTATAAAATTTAATTTTTGGTTTAGCAATTTTACCAACAAGTGTATTTAAATCTTCAAAATGAGGACTTTGATATAAATTTATATTTTTACAAACTTTTTTAATAATGTCATTATTTGTATTTATCGAATTAATTCTAAAATTAATCCAATCATCGTATGAAAGCATAATACCATTGGAACTGTAATTAGTAAATAAAACATCAATATCGCTTGAACTTAGGTTTTTAAATTTGAGTTTTAATAGCTCTTTTGTAATATTTTTAAAATTATAAATATATAATCGTTCTTTTGGTTTATAATCTACTTTAGATATATCCGATTCATTTATATTTGTATTAGTATATGATAAAGATTTAATATGATTATTATTTAACTGATGATCTTTATATGGCATTTCATATTTTAGAATATTATCATATTCTTTTTTGAAATCATTAAAATAAATAATATTATTTAAGTCATTTAATTTTACATTTATAGTTGCTTGGCTATGTTTCATGGCAACTAATGGTAATGCATTTGATGAATTTCGATTAAACCAAAATATTAAAGGAATAATTAATTCATAGTTTTCTTTAGTACTATTAAATTCATTTATTGATTTTACATTACCAATCATTTCATTGTAATTTTTTAACATGTGTTCTTGAATGTTATGTGAATTATAAATATTTAAATAATCACTCGTATAATTTTCTACTAATTGTCCATCTATTTCTATATTATAATTTGTAAAATAATAATGTCCTAAATTTTTAATCCAAGCATAATCAATATTTCCTGTATTAATTTCATCTAATTTAGATTTATGATAATTATAGTTACTAAAGTAATATTCTAATTGTTTTATGTTATTTTTATATAAAATATTAATATTTTTCAGAAATGTTTCATAAGTAATTATATTATTTAATTCATCATCGCTAGTACCAAATGTTCTATCAAAGTTAATAATATAACTGATAATATCAATTTTATCATATATATCTTCATCAATTTTAAATATAGTTTTTTTTAAATTTTGATTATATGAATTTCTTAAAGTTAATGTTTCATTATTAACATTTTGATAAGTAACATCTTGCGATCTTAATAATAATAAAATTTTTTGATAAAAAATTATTTGAATATTAGAAAATTGTACAAGTGTGTCATATTCAGTTTTCCATGTATTCATTTCATTTGTTAAATTTTTTATAATATTATTTTTAATATTTTGATATTCTATATTTTTAATATAACTATCATCAAAATTTAATAATGGAATTTCCACTTTAAAGAATGATCTATAAACTAAATCACCAAATTTTGGTATATTAATAAAAAATTCATCACCATAATTAGGAAATTGTTCAATATTAATTTCGATAGTCTCAGACGAAAAGTTCGTATGTCTTCTATATACTTTTTTAAAAAATGTTATTTCAGGGGTTTTAGTTAAATAAATATCTTGTATTCCTGAACTAGCTATTTGGAGTAAACCTCCTGGCATTATATTTAATTTAGCATTTTAATTTTAAAACAAAAATTAAATTATAATTTCACATCTTTAATATTTAATTAAAGATGTGAACTAACTATTTTTCCCTTTTACATTATTACTAATAAATGTGCAAAGGTGTAAAATTAAGCATGAAAAACTGATCAGTTCATAACAAGAGGACCTGTTACTATATTAAAGAATGGCACTGCTATTAATAAACTAAATAAAAATGGTAAATTGGAGAGTTCAATATCTTGATCTGGTATAAAATCGCTAATTAAAAATGCCATTGTAGTTTTCATTGTATCTTCAAATGTTGATACCCATTTAGTATTATAATCCATTTTTGGTTTTATTTTTTCAGAAATATACATATCATATATAATATATCCACATAAAGTTAACCCAATTGGGAATAGTTTATTTATATTTATTGATTCGTTATTAATAAAAGAAAGAATAATCTCCTTTGATATTAACATTGTGCCAAAAGATAATACATCTCTTACTGCAGTAACTTTAGCTCTCTTTTTTTCACCTTTAAAATTAAATAAATAGTTTAATTTATATACAAATAAATCATGAATACCAAAACCAACTATTATTGCAATTGTATTTATTAACCATTCATTATCAAATTCAATGGAACCTATTTTTAATAGATATTTTTTAATAAGTATTCCTATTATAGCAACTGTAGCTGTCTTAGTTATATTTTTTCTAAATAATTTTTTCGATTCTTCTGCAATCATATATATATATATATATAATTTAGAAAAAATTATTAGTATATTTGTGGTTTAGGTAAATTTAAACATTTTATTAATTTTGGTTTTATATATCGCCCTGTAATATGATCAAAATTACTTGTATAACATTCGGTTAAACATTTTTTTCCATACCAAAATTTTAAAAGTTCTAAATATTTCACAGGAGCCCATAATTTTAATTGTCCAAATTTTAGCTTTTTTCGGTTAATTATCCAATTATAGGGAAACCCATACCAACTTGTCCACCATTTTTGGTATATTTGAGTACATTTTTTTGGATTAGATAAAGTAGATGGTATACATCTTCTAGTTTTTCCCGAGTCATTTCCAATTGGAAATAAATCAATAAATGGATATTTTTTATCATTGAAATATAATTTTAATAATTTCCATTCTTGTTCTAGTATAATTCCATATTTTGCAAATTCATCTTTAAGACTCATTATTTTATTAATATCTTCTTTTAAAATATGTATATCTGCATCATCATCCCATTCAATCATATCGTGATGTCTTACAGCACCTAGTAATGTACCATAACCAATTGTATAATAAATCTTATGTGAATTAAAAATTTTATCCATTATTTCTAAGCCATGTAATATATCTTTTTTAATATACTTTGGTTGTGCATATACATTTGTATATAATTCCTTTCTTTTATAGAAATACAATATAATGCAAATAATTAAAAATAAATAAATTAATTTCATATTATAAATACTAACATATTTTTTATTTATAATATAAATTTAAAAAACTATATATTTACTACCTATTTAACTTCTTTTGCAACTATTTTATTAATTTTTCTTCGCCTTATAAATGTGTTTCTTCTAGAAAATAATATCCAACTAAAAATACTTTTCTTTTTGCTTTGCAAATCTAATATATTTCTACAAATTTTATCTTCTTTTATATACAAAAATGTCTAATCTATTCAATAAATAAAATTTTAACGCATTAATAATTTTTATATAAAAATTATTAAAATTAATTGGTTTAAAAGTTAGAAGGAATCTAATATTATAATATAATGAAATTATTTGACTATAAATTTCTAATCTTGCTTGGATTGACATTAGTTGTTTATTTTATGTTTAGAGAAATTATTGACTTAAGAAAAAAAATTAATAAATTAGAAGATACAGTTGATAATATAAACAAAAAAAGTATATCTGATAAACAAACTAAAGTTTTATCAAATTCTTCCAAAGAAAAACAAAATTTTCAAATCCCATTACCTCAAACAAATAATGAAAAACCTATTTTTCAAATTCCATTACCTCAAACAAATAATGAAGAAATTATTTTGCAAATACCATTACCTACAATAAATGAAGAAAATCGTGTATACGAACTTGAAACCGAAATAGAAGATGAATCAACGCCATGTGAACATTTAGCAATTTATTCAAATGACAATGAAGAAGATATTATTGAAAATTATAGCATTGATAATAGTTCTGAAATTGAAACATCTGATAATATTAATAATAAAACATTATTAAATGTATCAGATAATAGTTGCGAATATGTAATTAAGAATGATAGTAATCAAAGTATAGAAATAGATGTCCCTGAAACTCTAAATTTTGAAACTTGTAGCATTGAAAATATAAATATTGAACCAGTTAAACAGACAGTTAGTGATTTAATGAAACATAAATTAAATGAATTACAATGTATTGCAGAATCATTAAACATTGAATTAAATTCCAATGGCAAGAAAAAAACTAAAAATGATCTTTCTAAAGAAATTATTAATATTTATAATACTAATTAATAATATAAATATACATAAATTGTATATCGCTTTATTTTTATAATATAATAATTTTAATATAAGAAAATTATTATATTATAAAAAACTATATAAGAATTATAACCGTATTAATTTTAAATTATCTCTAATAGTATATAAATGAATAACCGTTATTCTAAATTTGGATGCCCACCTTTAATGTCCGATGGGCGTTTTTTAACTAGTTGGGTTGATAGTGATGTTTTAAATCAATATATTAGACATGTTAATAAAATTCAATCTTCAAATGACTACAGAGTTTTCTTACAAAAAAATGGAAACACTATTATTAATAGAGAAAGAGCTTTCTTAGTAAAGAAAAATACATGTGCTATAGGTGGTAAATGTCCAAAAGTAGGATGTGAAAAATCTGAATGTAGAGGATCGTGCAAGTGCTATGAAGATTATTTTCAATAAATTAATTTGATATTATTTCTAGTTTTACCATTACTTTAAAACTAGTATTTAATCTATTTTCTATTTTTAGTTCAAAATCACCTGTAAAATTACCTGAAGATATAGTTGGCGTTGGTATAATAACTATATCTCCTGTATTTACATTTGAACTATTCGCTAATTCAATATCTTTTTTTGATATAATTATAATATTTGATTCTTGTATTGAACCGTGTAAATGATGTGAACCTTCTATTCTTACATGAAGATGTTGATTTGCACTTGTATTAGATATTGTTATATATCCTGTAAATATTATATCAGTCGCAGTTGGTTCATATGTATTTGTAAAATTAAAATCTATATCATTCGGAGTAGCATTTAGTGGGGTTGCAGATAGAGTCTTTTGTTGGTAATATATTCGCGATTCTGGTGATATATTGCCAGGAATTTTATCTATTTCATTTTTAATAGTCATTGACGGATAATTTGCTGTTTTTCCTAGTACCACAAGTCTTGAATACATTTCAATTCTATTTGTGTTTGTACTAGTTGAATCTATAAGTATATTTAATTTATCAGGTCCAGATTGTTTATGATATATACCAAATGTATTTTGTGTATTGTTATCCGATCCACCAAATATTAAATTAGCATTCCCATTTCCATTATTAAAAAAATTTAAACTTTTAAAAGTTGAATTTGCAGTTTCACCCATTTGAAAATATTCGGTAGAAAGACTCGAATTACTTTTAAAATGTAGATCTCTAGTAGTTAAAATATTTGCATCATTAAATGTAAAATTAATTGGTTTATTAATATTAATACGGTCATCGTCCAAATTTAAACTTAAAAAATTATCTTCAACATTAGATTGAGTTGTTAAATAAAAATTTAAATCTTTATTCATTCCTGATATTATATTTCCACCATGTAATGTTATATTATGTGATTCAATATTTACATAAAATGAACTACTTTCATTTGTTATATTATTTAATGAATTAACATATGTTTGTTCTTCTAAAGTTATTTCATTTTCACTTGTTTTTTTTGTATTAAAATCATAATCCGATACTATATACGAAAAACGAATACTTGATTTGTTATCTTCAAATCTTTTTGAAACAGTCTGTTGAACACTAAATAAATTATTTGAAAATGTACCATATGGTATTGACAACATACTTATCTTATCTATAGAACTACCTTCGCCTAAATATTGATCCTTTTTTGGAAAATATAAACCATTCACAAAATTATCTAAACTTTCATTATTGGTACCTATACTAATACAATTATCTTTTATTAATAATTGATCTGTATCAATATTTGTTTTTATACCGGTCACATTCATAGAACCTTTTATATCAGCTACATAATCTTCATCTATTGCATCACTTGAACTAAATAACATTTTACCTTCTATGCGAATATCTTTTAAAACACGAATATATGATTCGGTTGTATTTATCGTATTTACATTTAAATTTACTACTGTTGTAGTTGAACCAATTGCATTATCTAGATTTAATTCTACATTATCAAAATTGACATCTCCTGATTCTAGACTTTCATTTAAAACAGCCGAAATTAAACTTGCAGGTATTGCAGTTGCAATTACATCATCACTTTTGACTATCCGTGTTTGCATTGAATTTATAATTGGTGGAGGTCCATATTTATATGATGAATTATACATTATTACTATATCTAAACTAAATAGTTTTAAGTAAATATCAAAAAAACATTAATATTTTATCTCAATCTTAAATATATGTCAAATAGATTTTTCAATAGAGAATTTACAAATTATAGAGATATTGTACAAATAGATAAACATAAAATAGAATTATTGTTTCAATCAGTAATAGACATGGATACAAATGAGTTAAGAAATATTGCTACAATGCATCAGTTACCATTAGGCGTTATTAACGAGAATGGAGATACTCTAATTCATAAAGTAATTAGTAATGACACAGTTGAAAAGAACGAAAATAATAGATTAAATGTTATTAAATTTTTAGTTAATAATAATGTTAACCCAGACTCCCCAAATAAAGATAATATTACACCATTGCATTTAGCATGCTTAAAACAATATCCAGATATTATTAAATATCTGTTAGAAATTAAAGTTAACCCTAACTTTGCAGATAATCTTGGAAATACACCTTTTCATTATTATCTAAATGGTCAAATTAAACCATATAAACCAGCTTTTATTAATGATTTAATACCACATACTGATTCCTATAAAACAGAAATCAGTGATTTATCAATGGCTACCATCGAAAAAAATATTTGGAATGATATAAGTGATAATAGTGGAATAAAAGCAATTAGTAAAACTATTCTTAAATCATTTGTTACAACAGATGAATTGGCAAATGTTACATCTGTCTATTATAAAAAAACAAATGATGCTAATTCTGCAGATGATTTAAAAAAATATAAAGATGTTGTATTACCATTATATAATAAAATTCAAACTATTATAACTAATAAATGGGGTAACTTTAAAAAAATAAATGATATTGATATTAACTATACAGACCAAACAATTATAAAAGATTTTAAAAGTGTTAAAGATAAATGTGCAGAAAATATAGAAAATAGTATTAACTATATAACAACAGATATCGGAAATATTTTTAACAATCCACCACAAGATTACAAAAATAAGTACGATAAAATTTATAAAGATGGCAATAGGTTACTTTTCGATCCATCAAATAATGAGTTTCATGAAAATAATAATAAATTAATCAATAAAGATAAATATCAATATTGTGTTGATTCTGCTGATAATTATATTAATTATACTACTAAAACATTTATTGGAGGAGCTCGAAAGTTAGATATTAGTCATTCTCATATGGATTTACAAGATGTGTCAAAAATATTTTACGATGAGAGTGAAAATACAAAATTTTCATTAAAATGTTTATATGATCAAACACCTCTAGGAGAGCCAAGCAAGGAGTTTAAAAATACAAGTAAATATATCTCTTCCAAACTGTACGATATTCCTAATTTGGATATGATATACAATGATATTTCAGATATTGATAAAGGTATAATTGAATATAATAATAAAAACTATGATAGTGGTGGTATAGAAATTCCTAAAATATATAATCTTATGATGAATACATCATTAAATAAAAAAACTGGATCTAGATTACAAGTACGAATTCCTATTGAAGCTTTATATTATGTTGCCGGCAGTATTAATTATACTTCTGATAGAAGATTATCTTTAACTCAGGCAATGAAAACAACATTAATACATCTTATTTATCAAAAGACTAATGATCATAATCTCCGATTAGCTTATTGGATATACATATTATTTTCAACTGAATCATTTAACGAATTACATAAATTTGTTATGAATATTAATAATATTAACTATTTAGATAACAACAATACAATAGCAGCTATATTAGCCAAGGTTTGTTATCAAATATTTACTAACCCAGGTGATATAATTCCAGATGCTATTAAAACAGAACTTAAGAAGATAACCGGTACTGTTGAATATATTAATAAAAAAGAGTGGTTAGTTTATGCAATGACAAAGGTATATGATTCAATGAAACAGAAACCAATTGAGAATCATGTTGTTGATACTATTTTTATTATTAGAAAAACACAAAGTAGTAATGCTGCAGACACTATTAATAAATATTTAAAAAATTTAGATTTGATTTATCAAGATGGTAATAATTATTCACCTGGAGTAAATGTTCCACATGTATCACAACAAATTATAGATAAAATAATAATTAATAATGATTTTGATAATTCTGATGAAAAAAAACTATTTGGTGATAAATTTGAAATGTTATATCATTTAGAAAATAATATTTTACCAAGTAGAAGATTAATATATTTACAATGTTTTGATATAGCCGATGTGGCTAAAAAATATTTACTTAAAAAATTTACTGAATCATATATATTAGGATTAAACTTTGTATCATGTTTCCCATCTAATAATTTAGATCTTTTCCATAAGGATAATAATCAAAATAATTTTAATAATACTGTTATTGGCAATCGACCGAATAAAATGCCTTTTCTAGGATTTATTACAAGTGATAGTGACTCTATTGCGATGTTTCAGAATTCAATGAGAGAAGATAAAACAAACCCCAAAAATTATTTTAGAGTTGTCGATGCTGATAAAGTTGTTCAATTTAGACCGTCATCAAAAGATGGATTTAATCAAATATGGGTTGATTTGAATAAACAACTGCATAAATGTTTTACTCTATTATTTGGACAAGATACTAAGATTAACTTGATAAATGTTATTGCATCATATAAAAAAAATAATAATCGTAATCATTTAACAAAACTTGTACCAATAATATATCCTATTTTATTAAATTTAAATAGTATTAATAAAGATATAGAAAATACATGTCAAGAATCATGTAAGCCACTCGACTTTAAAACTACCATAGATACATTTGTAAAAGAAATGAATAGTATTAATTCCAACTATTTTATTAATTATTATTTAAATACTAAAACAGAAGATGTAATAATTCCATCTTTCTTTTATTATAAAATTCCTACAGATAAATCACAAGAAAAATCGATAATATTTGATGATAGTTATAATTCATTGGAATTATTAGATGAGTATGATAATAGTACTATTGTTAATGATGGTAATTTAGGTGATGAATTTAACATTTTAGAAGATGGTGTAAAGATGACTGATCATAAGAATACTTTAAAAGACCAAAGTGATTTTGGAATAATGTCAATAACGCCATTTAATAATAGTTATATTAAGTCAATCTTAA
>Ga0209534_10002507_pt1 | contig 18130 bp, 17 predicted proteins | sample COG_07_FD_184751 | JGI IMG/M metagenome (GOLD analysis project Ga0209534, IMG submission 184751) | Pelagic Microbial community sample from North Sea - COGITO 998_met_07 (SPAdes) (version 2) | ecosystem: Environmental > Aquatic > Marine > Neritic zone/Coastal water | place: Helgoland, sampling...
AGATGGTTCTTAATGGAAAATATAAGAATAATAGAACACTTTGGACAGTGGTTTTTGACACTGTTGGAATATAAACCCTAAAACTTCTCAATCACTCCTATCCCAAACACAGGGGCATGGGTTTTAGAAAACGGTTTTTCTATTGGAACAGGCAGACGAGATTTGATATGTAATCTAATCTTTCTATCTTAGGGTATTATTAACCATAAATCAAAAACAATGGAAATTCTTATCGTTGCAATTCTAATTTCATCAATCAGCATCTACGGAGCTATTACCCTTAAAAGGTTTTACTTTATGCTTGGTTATTTTCTCTTTTCTTTACTTGCTATTACTTCTTTTATCCCGACATTTAGTGAGGATCCTTATCAAGCATTAACCTCTCTGGCATTATTTTTAGTTTTAGCAATCTTATCTTTTCCAGCAAAAAAAAATATTGCTGATTATAATATCAATAATGAAGCTGCTCCGTTAGTTAAATCTTTTGTTATGAGAACTCTTTTTTCACTTAGTGCAATTAATTTTATTGCAATATTTCTTGTCAAATATGACACAAATATGCCAGAAGGAATGACGGAAAGTATGAGGGTTTATCCAATGATTATGCATGCTGTTTTGGGAATATTACCTATTGTAGTGTTAGTTAGAATGTCAAAAAAGAAAATAGGTAGCTAAGATTGTTTAATTATCCCTCCCAAGTGGAGGGTTTTTCTTTTACACCAATTCTCTCTATCTTAGAGTTATTATAAAACATAAATCAATTAAAATGAAAAAAAGTATTTTTTTAGTCCTCTTTATCTTTTTAATAATTGGCTGCTCACCTGTTGAGCGTTCAGTTGGTTTTACTACATGGTCTGATGATGGGACTGAGTTTAAATTTCATCTTGGTACTGAGGCAAGTATATCCGTAGTTAAAAAATTTGATCAGCTACTTCAAGAAAAAAATTATGCTGAATTAAATCAAATCTTCTCTGATACAGCTCAATTCACATATCAGAGTGGAGTAAAGAATAATTTGAATGAATTTATTAGCATGAATATTAAAAGAGATTCATCATTTGTAGCTAATAATGAAACTTTAAAATGGGAGCCACAGAATGCCTTTTCGGTAGACCTTGATCCTTCATCTGGAGGTGAACATGTCAATATGATGTATTTAGCAACTTACGAGAGTCCAGAAACTAAAAGTCAATTCTATGCTAATTTGTGGCTATATGTTCTGAACGGTAAAATTGTTAGAGTAAATCAATATAATCAATCAATCGAAAATTGATAAAATAATATCCTCCCAAGTGGAGGTTTTTCTATTCAACACATTATCTATATATTAGAGGTATTATTAACCATAAATCAATTAAAATGAAGAAATTAATCTTTTTATTGCCTTTTTTATTCACTTTTTGCGACTCAAATCAAGAAGCACTTAAAAAATTTGAGGCTAATTCTAAAACTGTATCAATGTTTTTTGAAGCATTTTCGAATAATGATATTGATAAAATGAAAAGTTATGTTGTGGATGATTTTCTTTGGACTCCACCCATGTCAAACTTAGATTCGCTTTCTGTTGAAGCTTGGGAATCTCAGATGAGACTCTTTAATGACCTTTATGATAATATTCAGTTTACTAATGCTCAATATTATGCTGGATTGGATGACACTATGAAGCCCAATGGTGATGTAAGAGTTTATGGTACTTGGAAATCAAATTATGCCCTCACAGGAGAAGCAACAGAGTTGGATTATTATTCAGTATTATTTTTTAATGAAGAAGGTAAAATTGAATCCCAATCTGAATGGTACAATTATTCAGATATAGTTCCCTCAGTTACTGAGTCAACAAAATTCATAGATCAAGATGTAATCAAAAACTCTTTTGGTGGTAACATATATTATCCAAAGGGTAAAGCCTCTATTACTAATGCTATAGTTGTATTAGAGCCTGGTCAAAGTTTCCCTACTCACAAGCATACTGGATTTAATATAGGAACTATTCTTCAAGGAGAATTTACAGTTGAAGATGAAATGGGGAATAAGGTTGTAAAAAAAGCTGGTGAGACTTATATAGGGACACCAAATGTATGGCATACTGCAAAAAATGAAAGTAAAGAAAAAACTGTCTTAGTTGGTAGTGTGTTAGGTGTCGTTGGAAAGCCAGCAACTATAAACAAGGAATAACTTTACCTAATTATAATAATCCTCCCAAGCGGAGGGTTTTTCTTTTATACCAATGCTTCCAATCCAAATCCTCTCTAATCGATTGATTTCATTGCCTTAAGATAAGATTCCTGTGTAGTGGTTTTAGGGGGGAGTTGTTTGGGGTTTGTGTGGATACGTGATGGGGAGAAAATCTAAAACTTCTCAAGCACCTCTATCCCAAACACAGGGGGATGGGTTTTAGGAAACGGTTTTTCTATTGGAACATGGGGAAGGGATTTGATATGTAACGCATTTTCAGTACTTTAGGAGTATGAAAAAACTTATTCCTCTATTACCTCTGTTGATCTTGATGGTAGGATGTAAAAATGAAGTGTCTAAAACACATGATCAAGTAAGTCCTCCCAAAGAAGTTGTAGCTTTTTTTGAGACTTATAATAAACTATGGTCAGAAGGGAATTTTGAATATATAGCATCAGATATTTATGACTTACCAATGACACTTTATTTACAAGACACTGTTCGTTATTTGAAAAGTCCTGATGAAGTGAAAAATTTTCTCGCGAATACCTTTATTGATCTGGAAGCTAATCATTATGGATTTTCTAAAATTAATAAATGGGAAAATTACAGAGAAGATGGAAATTATATTATTGTTGAAATGAACTTTACTAGGTTCTTAAAGGATAGCACAATAATGGGTAATCAATTCAGAAAGGCTACCTATATTCTAAATAAAAAAAATAAGGAGTTCAGAATTACTGCTATGATACCACATACCGTTATAGATAAGTAAAACAACTATTTCACTTTGGTTCTCCTCTTCCAAGTGGAGGGTTTTCCTTTTACACCAATGGATACAATCCAAATCCTTTCTAATCCATCGATATCACTGCCTTAAGCTAAGATTTACTTTAGACAAAATGGGGGTGGTTTGTTAAGGGTTTGTGTGGATACGTGATTGGGCTGCCTCAAAAGGAAGTGTAATCTCTATAAATTTTCAACATATAAGTTTAAAAATTACTTTTTTTTAACTTTTGCTAATTTTTTAGCGATTACTCTTCGAACTTAGAATTAAAACTTCTAATAGATTAAGTAAGGGTTTATTTTTGAGAATAACTTTTAATTCTAAAAAAAATATTATATTGGTAAACCAATTTGGAATACCAATTAAAAAAATTGTTATGTATAAAGCTAAATTAGTTACCCTCCTTTTGATAATCTTTGGATTCTTCAAGTTAGCGAGTTGTAATTCCAAAATAAAACAAAAAGGGCTAAGTTATGATGAAAGTATTTTAGCTAAAAAAACATCTAACGTGGTCATCCCTTTTTTCCAGTATTGGAATTTAATTTTAGGAGATGGCTCAAATGTGGGTAAAGCAATTGATTATGAAAACAAGGACTTTTTTTATGCTACAAATGATGGTGAAGAAGCATGGGTTGTTTTTAAAACGCCCAACGCTGGGAATACCCATGGCACATCGAACAATACAAGAACTGAACTAGCGCAGCTAAAAAAGTGGTCGCCGTTAACCGACGCAAAATTAGATGCGAAACTAAAAGTAATGAATGTATCACGTACAGGAGACGCGCGCGTAGCAGCATGTTACTCAGTTGTCGTCGGTCAGATTCACAGTGCAGACGGACACGAGAATGAACCCCTGAAGATATTTTATAAAAAATTCCCTGGGCATACAAAAGGATCGATTTTTTGGAATTATGAAATCAATACAGCTGGCGAAGACAATTCGAAAAGATGGGATTATTCCTACCCTATTTGGGGCTACGACTTTTCTGTTGTTGGAACAGACAAAGACACTTTTCCAAAAGAACCTGAAGAGGGGATCGCTTTAGGAGAAGCGTTTAGCTATCAAGTGGAAGTAAAAGAAGGGATGATGTACCTCACCTTTACAAGTGAAGGACATCCAACAAAAACCTTTACTAAAAATCTGATTGCCTCTGAATATATAACAGAAGCCGATATTCCAAAGCAGGTACAGGAATTGTTTTTTCCTATAGGTCAAGATGGTGTTGAACACAAAAATGCATATGCTGATGAAGGTTTATTTTTTAAATTGGGAAGCTACAATCAAACCAATGGGAAAAGTCCTCAAGTGAATAGAGTGTGGTGTTCTGGCGCAGAAACCCATGGAGGTGATCTTCAAAAACAATATGCAGATGGAAATTACGCTGAGGTTTGGTTTAAGACAGCAAATATCGAAATCAGTGACCAAGCCATTTCTAATGAAGGCTATTTTTCAGCCAATGATGGATTGAGTAAAAAAACTGTTTACCCCAGCGAAGTCATTCCTTTTATGGATAAGTTTAAAATTTTAATGGGAGACGGTTCAACAGCAGATAATTTAGTAGACTTTGAAGACAAAGACTTTTTCTACACCGTGATTGATGGGACAAGACGTTGGGTTGTTTATAAAACGCCTAATTCTGGCGTAACTTCCCCGAACTCTAGTAACACAAGAACAGAACTACACGAAAAAAGAGAATGGGTTCCAGAAGAGGGCGGAAAGCTAACAGGCACCTGTAAAGTAATGCATGTTTCTACCACGGGTGACGCTAGGGTTGCTGCTTCATTCTCGACCGTAGTAGGACAAATTCATAGTGGAGAAGGCCATGAAAATGAGCCGTTTAAATTATTCTATAAAAAGTTCCCAGGGCACACAAAAGGATCGGTTTTTTGGAACTATGAAATCAATACTGCTGGAGAGGATAACTCAGGGAGATGGGACTTATCAACCGCTATTTGGGGTCACGATATGGCAGTCGTAGGATCGACAAAAGACGCCTATCCTGCCGAGCCAGAAGATGGTGTTAAATTAGGAGAAGAATTCAGCTATGAGGTGAATGTTTACAAAGGAATCATGTATTTGACCTTTACAAGTCCAAACCACGAAACAAAGACCTTCACAAAAAATCTTATTTCGTCTGAATATGTAAATAAATCTGATTTGCCAGCACAAGTAAAGAAACTATTTGTACCCATAGGGCAAGACGGTACAGAACGAGCCACGGCTTACAGCGGAGAATTAAATTATTTCAAGCAAGGCGCCTATAACCAGACCAATGGGAAAAACCCCGAAACAAATATGGTATGGTGTGGGGGTGCAGAAACCTATGGAGGCGACATCGCCAAACAATACGAAAACGGAAGCTATACAGAAGTTTGGTTTAGAGAAGCAACAGTAGGTCCAGGGACACCACCAAAATAAATAGAATTTAAGTAATCTTCATAATGGGTGTTTCCGGTTCTGGTAAAGCGCAATTTTGAAAAAACGAACTAACAACGAAATTGTATAACCATGAATATCCGAACACAAAAAAAATCGGTACTAAAAAAAATCACTAACATTATATTAGGTTTTGGTCCTGGGATTTTTGCTATTGGTTATACTATAGGTACAGGTAGTGTTACTTCAATGATTGTTGCAGGGAGTAAGTTTAATATGCAATTACTCTGGGTATTGCTTTTAAGCTGTTTGTTTTCTGGAATATTGATTTTTTCATATGGGAATTATGGGCTAATTACCGGTGAAACTGCGCTCTATGGCTTTAAAAGACATTTTAAGTATGGTAAAATACTAGCAATATTAATTATCGTTGGAATAACTTTTGGGCAGTGGAATTCGCTAATGGGTATCTTAGGGATTTCATCCAATATTATTTATGAAATTTTAGTACTAAATTTTAATAGTTTGAAAGGCTATGAATATGAAACCGTTCTTAGTATTGCCGTAGTCATTATCATTACCTTTTACTTATTAATGCTGGTGGGAAAATATACTTTTTTCGAAAAGATATTAGTTGTTTTTGTAACCTTGATGGGAGTTTCGTTTCTATTATCCTTGTTCCTTGTACAACCTCTTTCCATTGACGTTGTTAAGGGATTAATACCAAAAATTCCAGATGTTCCAGGAGGGAAAATGCTAGTTGCGGCTTTTGTAGGCACTACTATGGCAGCTGCTACGTTCTTGTCTAGGCCCTTGTTTGTAAAGGGAAAAGGTTGGACAATGAAAAATCTAAATCAGCAGAAAAAAGATGCAATTACAGCAGCCCTATTAATTTTTATTATTAGTGGGACTATTATGGCTGTAGCTGCAGGAGCTTTGTTTTATGAAGGTAAAGAAGTAACACACGTACTGGATATGGCGAATACCTTAGAGCCTATTGCAGGAAAATGGGCTGTAACTATTTTCTTTTTTGGAGCATTAAGCGCTGGTCTATCTTCCATATTCCCGTGCTTATTAATTGCACCTTTATTAGTTGCAGACTATCAATCGGGTGAATTAGACACGAATTCAAAACAATTTAGAGTAATCACATTTATTGCCTGTTTGGCGGCTTTAATTGGTCCTGTTTTTGGCGCAAATCCAATTGAAATTCAAATTTTATCTCAAGTCTTTAATGTATTTGTGTTGCCAGCTGTGGTTCTTGGAATTATACTAATTGTAAATAGTAAAAAAATAATGAAAGGGTATAAAACCAGTATTGGAGTTAATATTGGTCTGTTTTCCGCTTTATTCTTTTCGCTAGTAATTTCGTACAACGGAATCGTAGCACTAACGGAGTACTTTTAAAATCAAATAAATGGGAAATAATAATAATAAATTAAAAAATAAAAATGTTCTTATAACCGCTGGAGCTCAAGGTATAGGAGAATCTATAACAAAACATTTTATTGACTGCGGTGCTAATGTTGCCATCCATTATTTTTCCAGTTCTGATACAGCTACACAGCTAGAGAAATTGGCAACAAGTAAAGGGCAAAAAGCCACCGCAATAAATGGCGATTTAACAAATGAAGATGAGGCAACTAGTTTGGTTAAAAAAACTGTAGATGCCTTAGGGGGTTTGGATATACTAATCAATAACGCCGGCTCTTTAGTGGCGCGTAATACGTTAAGTGAAATACAAACTGATTTTTGGCATAAAGTAATGGATATTAATCTTACGTCAATGCTGTTTGTCACAAAAGCTGCTGTTCCTTATTTGGAAAAAAATGACAATAGTAGTATTGTAAATCTAGCATCACTTGCAGGTCGCAAAGGAGGACACGCAGGTTCGCTAGCTTATGCTACCAGTAAAGGGGCTATTTTGACCTTTACAAGAGCTTTATCTTCTGAGTTAGGTGATAAAGGAATAAGAGTAAATGCAGTTACTCCAGGACTTATTTTAGGAACTTCATTTCACAACACACATACCACAAAAGAATCTGCAGCAGCTACAATAGTAAATATACCGATAAAACGAGCCGGAAATGCGGCAGATGTAGCCCGAGCAGTTTTATATTTAGCATCGGAGTATGATGGATTTATCACTGGGGCTACTTTGGATATAAATGGAGGAGTGTATACTATGTAAAATTAAAATTAATTGTAAAAAGTAGAATAGAACAAATAACTAAAGCTCAAGAATATCCTAGAAAAGAATTAAATAGTAAAATCAAAAAACAATAAAACCAGAGAAAAAATGAAAACATTTGGAACAAGTAAAGAATTTATTAAAGGAAACGATTTAGACTGGGAGACCGTAGGTGAAGGTCTCAAACGACAAATAATGGGCTATGACGATAAAATTATGCTCGTCAAAGTACATTTTGAAGTTGGTGCTGTAGGACAAATGCACGAGCACTATCATAGCCAAACGACTTATGTAGAAAGCGGAACCTTTGATGTTACAATAGGTGAAGAAACCAAAACGTTAAAGGGAGGTGACTGTTTTTACATTCCGCCACACACTATGCATGGTGCTATTTGTACAGAAGCTGGAGTTCTTATCGATGTCTTCAGTCCTATCCGCGAAGATTTTATGGAATAGAACAACTTTATTTATAAAAATTTGTGTATTAAGTTTTTTTTAATACATTTGGTAAACCAATTTGGAATACCAATTTGGTTATCCAAATAATAAACAATAAAAAAAGGACAGGTTTGACCTATCCTTTTCTAAAGATTACTTCGTGTTAGAGGGAAGTAATTGATTGTACTACAAAAGCAGTTGCATCAAATTTACTCATTTTAAGTTAAAATGTAATTGTTTTTGTATTTGTTTCTTTTAAGAGACAAAAAATAAAAAACAATGTCTAATTAATTTAAAAATATGAAAATTAAAACAAAACTAACACTACTTTTTGTCCTGTTTGGCTTAACACTCACCATAGCCCAGACAGACGTAGGTGGAACAGTACTAGGTACCGATGGTCAACCCATCCCAGGTGCCACAGTTATTGTTCAAGAAACAGGTGATGGCGTAATTTCTGATTTTGACGGTCGATTTTCAATAGGAGTTGAAAACGGACAAAATATTGAAGTTTCCTACATTGGGTTCGGAACCCAGATTATTGAATTTACGGGTCAGGACACGCTAAGCGTTACTTTAGTTCAAGACCTTAACCAATTGGATGAGATCGTAGTAACAGGTTATGGAACTAGAAAAAGATCTCAATTAACTGGAGCTGTTGCAAAAATTGGAGGTAGTGAAGTTGCTGCCCTTCAAACTGCTCGTGTTGATGACGCTTTAGCTGGAAAATTGGCGGGTGTTTTGATTCAAAATCAGGATGGTTCACCAGGTGCTGCCCCAAAAATTCAAATTAGGGCTGCCTCTTCTATTTCAGGAGCCTCTAATCCATTGGTAGTTGTAGACGGATATCCAATCTCAGGAGGTATTCAATCTGTAAATCCAAATGATATTCAAAGTATAGAAGTACTAAAGGATGCTGCTTCAGCTGCAATTTATGGTTCTCGAGGAGCAAATGGGGTTATTTTGATAACTACTAAAAAAGGAGTGGCTGGTAAAGCTACATTTAGCTACAATGCTTATACGAGTACTTCAAATAAATACAGAGAAAATATCCTACAGTCAGGACCAGAATGGGCTGCTACTGCAAGAGCAGAAATTGCTGCTGGAAACTGGACAAGTACAGTTTCAAATGTTGATCCTGCGTTTTTAGAATTCAGATTGCAATCTTACGAAAACTCTCCAGGTGCAATTAGCCCAGAAGATTGGCTTTTTCAAAACGGACAAACACAAAGTCATGACTTTAGTATGAGTGGTGGAAACGAAGATGTTAAGTATTTTGCATCTGTTGGATATCAGGATATTGAAGGGGTAGTGATCACACAAGGATATGAAAGATTAAACTTTCGTATGAACGTTGACGCAAAATTGAATGATAAACTTAGTGCTGGAATCAGTGCCAATGGATTTTCATCTAAAAGAGATATTTTAGGTCATGACATGAGAGATTTATTGAGATCTTATGGTGTTCATCCAATATATCACACTGCACAATCGATTGCATTTGTTCAACAAATGGATGCTCAAGCACAAGCTTTAGGAAAAGCTGCTTTTGATAATGGATACAGAGGTTCTGGATACGAAGCAAGTAGTATTTATGAATTAGAGCCAGGAATGGCAGCACAAGACTGGCATTATGGTAGAGCAAACAATGGTATTGGTGGTTCTGGTGATGCAGGTCCAGCAGCTAAGCTTGATAACACAGAAAGTTGGGAAAAATCTTATTTTGCAAACCTAAATGGATATTTACAATACGATATTATTGAAGGATTTAATGTTAAAACAGTTTTAGGTGGAGATATTAGAGATTCTCAAACGTATTCTCATAGACTCCTTGGTTTTGATTCTAGAGCAAGAACTTCTCAAACTTTTATGAGACAAACCGATCTAAAAGTATCTACCTTATTGAGTGAGACTACTTTAAATTATGCAAAGGTGATTGGAAACCATGATATTGCTGCGGTAGCAGGAGTTGAAGTTCAAACGACAAAGTTTATAGGAACTAGTTTAAGTGGGGTAAATGTACCTGATGAAGCTATTCTTAATTTCAATTTGTTTGCTCCTTCAGATATCAGCGTTTCTGAAAGAAAAGAAACTAGAGTAAGAGAGAGTGTATTCGGAAGAATTAACTACGCATACAATGATCGCTATTTGGCAACAGTTTCTTTAAGAAGAGATGGTGATTCCCGTTTTGGAGCTAACAAAAGATATGAAACATTCCCTGCACTTTCTTTTGGATGGAATATTCACAACGAATCATTTTTAGAAAATAATGAAACACTAAGCAAGTTAAAATTAAGATTTAGCACAGGTTCATTAGGAACTACTTCTTTCTTGGGTTCATACAATTCATTAAGCCTTTTATCTCCTGCAGCGACAATTTATGGGACAGGATTTTTGATTCCTTCAAACTCGCCAAATCCAGATTTGACATGGCAAACAAATACAGAGACCAACTTTGGGGTTGATCTTGGATTGTTGAGTAATCGTATAACTCTAGGTATTGATTATTATACGTCTGATATTAACGACATCTTAATTAATCAAGCACAATCTGAAGTATTAGGAAACCCATCTTCAATCCTTAATGTTGGAGATGTAACAAGTTCTGGTTTAGAATTCGAATTTGGTGCACTTTTAGCTAGCAACTCTAACTTTTCATGGAACATGAATGCCAACTTATCTACAGTGAATACTGAAATCACTTACTTAGGTGGTTTAGATGAATTACCACAACAAATTTTTGGTCAAAGTGGTAGAGGAGCTGTATTTAGAAACTACGTAGGTGGTGAAATCGGAGAGATGTGGGGATTAGAAACTACAGGTGAAGTTGAAATGGCTTATTTAGCAGATGGCACTAGACATCCAAACAATCAGTCCGGAGAATCTTATGTAGTAGATCAAAATGGAGATGGCGTTATCGACAGAACACGATCTGTTGAGGATGGTGGAGACTTAGTTAAAATTGGTCAAAACACACCAGACTTTTACTGGGGTATGTCTCAAAATATGAGCTACAAACAATTTGATGCTTCATTCCAGTTTCAAGGATCACATGGAGCAGAAGTTTACAACATTGACCCGCTTTATTATGGATCTCAATGGGGTGGTAGATTAGCAAGTGGAGATATTCCTGCAAATAGTGGTTTGATTGAAAGAAATAGAAATCAAACTGATGCAATGATACAAGATGCCTCATTTATAGCATTGAGAAATTTAACTATTGGTTACTCTTTTGATTCTTCTTTAATTAATAACCTAGGCTTGAATTCTGTTAGAGCTTATCTAGCTGGATCTAACTTATTATACATTATGGGAGATAATTACACCTCATACAACCCAGAGGGTGTAAAAGGAACTGACCCTACAATCTATGGTGCACAAGTTGGTGCAATGCCAGTTGTTAGAAGTTTTACTTTAGGTTTAAATATTAACTTTTAAATAAAAAAAAATGAAATATATAAATATATTATTGGGATCGCTGTTCTTCATAACAGCATGTTCAAATGATTTGGACCAAGCCCCATCAAATTTTGCTAGTGCAGATTCATTAACAGATTTTGGAGGAGTATTAAATGCAGCCTACTATTATCAATTAGGTAGTGTTACCCCTTTGGCAGTAATGGCTGAATTTAGAGCAGATAATGCGCTAATGCAAGAAGCGCCTTACACTGAATTTGATGAGTTTACAAATAATTTGACCACTATGGAAGATCAGTTTTTTGGCCCTCTATACACGGCAATGTATAAGTCAATATTAAGTGCTAACAATGTAATTGAAAATTCCGCTGACGCTACAGAAGTAGCTGAAGCGAAGTTTTTAAGAGCATTGTCATATTTTAAATTGGTTAAATCTTTTGGTGCGGTGACTGTTAACTTGTCTGCTGCTCCAAGTTTAACAGACACATCAATCTTACAAAGACAAAATGCTGACCAAGTTTACAATAGTGTTATCATTCCAGATTTGAATGATGCTGTTGCTGGCTTAAGTACGACAATAGTAGATGGGAGAGCTTCAAGATATGCAGCTCAGGCTTTACTTGGAAAAGTATATGCCGCTATGGGAGATTATTCTAATGCAGAAACACAACTTGCAGCTGTTGTAAACGGTGCTGCTGGTGTGGGTATTAGTTTAAAGTCTAACTTTAATGAAATTTTTGGAGCAGCAAATGAATCTGGTAACTCAGAAATCATTTATGCAACTCGTATTTCAAGTTCTATTGTAGATGAATACTCTTTTGGTTCTGACTTTTGGAACTGGTTTGTTGGTGATGATTCAAAGTCGGATTTACCTGTTGATCCAGATTTAGTAGCTGCATTTGATGCAAGTGATGCTAATGGAGGTGGTACTGACTTAAGAAGAGCAGTAACACTTAGTAACGATGGTTTAAAAGCAACTAAATTTCCAAAAGAAGGAGGCTTAGGAAGCGAACATGACTGGATTGAAATCAGATTAGCCGATGTTATTTTGTTATATGCAGAAGCATTGAATGAAAATGGTGCAGCTGCAGATACCGTTTTAGCTTTATTAGATCCCATCAGAACAAGAGCTGGTTTAACAAGTCTGACAGGAACTGTAAGTTCACAAGCAGATGTTAAACAAGCTATCACTAACGAGAGAAGACTAGAATTGGCTTTTGAAGGGCACAGATGGTTTGATTTGGTAAGAACAGGAACTGTTGATGCTGAAATGGGACAAACAGTGAATAGTAATTATCACTTATTTCCTATTCCAATATCTGAAATACTCGCCACCAATGGTGTCATTACTCAGAATCCTGGGTACTAGTATTAAATAAATTTAAATAGTTGATAGTTAGTTTATAGTTCTAATATTTTTTGTTAATATTTGGTTTATGGTTAAATGAGGGTCTTTTATAATTTTTATTGTTTCGAAGTAATTTCAATTACTCCAAAACAGAGCAACATTAAAATTGTAGAAGCCCCTCTTTTTCTTAAAAGCAAAGGAATTTTAAAGAAATCGCTAACTATCCTAGAATTTATAATATGTGTAAATCGTGTTATTTTAAATCAATTTCTAAATTCTAAATGTTTATTTTTAGTAAACTAAAATAAAGGACCAATAAGAATGCTTATAGCTACTGAAATACAGCAAATCCAAAAGCAAATAATAGTACAGATTAAAGCGCTTATCAATAATAAGAACTATGAACCTGGAGACAAACTGCCCTCCGAGAGAATGCTGGCAGAGAAATTTGAGGTTACACGTTCTAATATTAGAGACTCAATTCAAACCCTTGAATTTTATGGTTTGGTTAAATCCATCCCACAAAGCGGGACTTTTGTTGCGGATATTGGGATTACCGCTTTAAATGGAATGATAGATGATATTTTGAACTTACCCTCTCCAAGCTTTAAAGATTTGGTAGAAGCACGTATCTTTTTAGAATTAAAAGGAGTTAAACTTGCTGCACTAAGGAGAACAGAGGACGATTTGATTCATTTAGAAAATGCGCTTGCGGCTTATTCGGACAAAGTTATTCGTGGCGAAGACGCCGTACAAGAAGATTTACTCTTTCATTTAGCCATTGCAAAAGCAAGTGGGAATCCGACTTTGAACACCTTTATGTTAAAGATTACTCCAGAGATCATCACAAATTTTGAAAAACATCATGTTTGTGATAAGGATACCTCATTTAACGGGATTCAGGAGCATAAACATATTCTTGATGCGATTCGCTCAATGGATACGATAGAAGCAAAAAATGCGATGAAAAAGCATTTTAAAAATTTATATCAATACTGTTATAGTACATACTAATAAAGGTGTGCACAACTTCAACTACATACAGGAAATATTAATTGGCATTCAGTTTAATCTAAATGTCTTAAAAAAGTATTTATGAAAGTTAGCGGATTAAGATGGTGGATTGTTGGATTAATAGCCTTGGCTACCGTCATAAATTATATTGATCGTCAATCGTTAAATGTGCTTTGGCCAGAAATAGCTTCAGAACTTTATCCTGACAAAACTCCTTTTGAAAGGAAAGAGATTTATGCATTAATTTCCATCATTTTTGTTTTTTCCTATGCTTTTGGTCAAGCCATTTTCGGGAAAATATTCGATTGGATTGGCACGCGTTTAGGCTTTGCAGTATCCATAGGAGTGTGGTCTATTGCAACAGCCCTGCATGCTTTTGCTACAGGCTTTAAGAGCTTTGCTTTTTTCCGTTCCATATTAGGAATAGCTGAAGCAGGAAACTGGCCAGGTGCCACAAAAGGTAACGCGGAATGGTTTCCAGCTAAGGAACGAGCTTTTGCCCAAGGCTTATTTAACTCGGGCGCCTCTATCGGAGGAATAATTTCCATCCCCTTAATTGCTTTTCTTACTCTCTATTTTAGTTGGCAAATGATTTTTGTCCTTGTCGGGCTTGTCGGTTTGTTGTGGTTATTGCCTTGGATGTATATCGTTAAATCTGGGCCAAAAACGCATCCTTGGATCACAGAGGATGAAAAGCAGTATATTTTATCAGGACAAGTTAACGCAGTAGAATCTACAGACGGAACGGATACAAGCTATACTCCGGACACAAAGCAACTTCTTTCTCACAAAGAAAGTTGGGGAGTCATTATTTCTTCTGCGGCTATTGATCCGATATGGTGGTTGTTCGTTTTTTGGATACCTATTTATCTTTCAGAGGTTTACGGAATGGATGTAAAATCGATAGGTATTTACGGATGGGTACCCTATGTAGGAGCTATGTTAGGTGCTTGGTTTGGAGGAATTTTAGCTCAAAACCGAATGAAAGCCGGTTGGAACGTAGATAAAACAAGAAAGTTTATCATTTCTTTAGGCTGTGTGATTATGCTTCCTGCTTTCTTTGCCATGTCAAATCCAGGAAGCCCCATAACCGCTGTATTGATTATGGCAGTGATCCTTTTTGGTTTTCAAACCGCCATTGGAAATGTTCAAACCTTACCCAGTGATCTCTTTAGTGGAAAAACAGTGGGAACCCTCGCCGGATTTGCCGGAATGGGAGCTAAGTTAGCTGCTGCTGCATTGACCTACTTGGTACCCTGGTTGACTACGGGGGGGAATTATACTCCTGCTTTTATCATTGGTGCTGCTCTTGCCATTATTGCAATGATCAGCGTTTTACTATTGTGCCCCTTAATTGAACCACTTAAAAATAAAATAAATTAAAAATATACAATTAAATGAATAATTCAGAAAATAGAGTAGCCCTTATCACCGGTGCTACTGGAGGTATCGGTTTTGAAGTAGCAAAGCGTCTAGGACAGGATGGAATTACCGTAGTTTTAAATGGTATAGAAGATATAGAAGGTCAGAAAAAAGCTGCAGAATTAACCAGCCTAGGTATCACGGCTGAATATGTCGGTTTTGACGTAACAGATGAAGAGGCAGTTAACCAAAATATCAAAGCCCTAGGTGAAAAGTATGGGAAGATTGATGTCGTTGTTAATAATGCCGGTGGTCTAGGAGGTCGCCAGCGTTTTGAAGAAATGACGACTGAATTCTATAGAAAAGTAATGGCTTTAAATTTAGATTCAGCGTTCTTCGTTTCGAGAGCTGCCATTCCTTTTTTAAAGAAAGGAGAACACCCCACTATAATCAATTACACTTCAAATGCAGGATGGAACGCAGGGGGACCTGGCGCTGGTATTTACGGAACTTCAAAAGCAGGTGTTCATGCGATGACTAGAGCCCTTGCTAAAGATCTGGCCGAATACAACATTCGTGTCAATGCTGTATCTCCTGGAACCATTGACACCCCGTTTCACGCTCAGATAAAGTCCACTAAACCTGAAGTTTTTGCCTCTTGGAAGAACAACATCATGTTAGGTAGATTAGGACAACCTGAAGAAGTTGCCAACGTAGTTTCTTTTCTCGCGAGTAGTGACGCTTCTTTTATTACAGCGGAAACTATTCAGATTGGAGGTGGACAAGCATTGGGGATCTAGGGATCATTATCTTTTAATAAGTTTTAGTTAAACTTAACGATCTGAATTTTTGGTAACAAAAGCAATGAAAGGAGTCGGCTCTTCTAGTAAAATAGAGGCAGGTTTTACTTCAGTTTTTCGAGCGTACAATTACAAAAAAATAAATCTTGAATTTGAATATGAAAAAAGTAGTAAGTTTTGGTGAAATCATGTTGCGCTTAGCATCACCAGATTTTTTGCGTTTCTCTCAGGCCAACAGCTTTGATGTGGTCTATGGAGGAGGGGAATCCAATGTAGCGGTATCTCTAGCAAACTATGGTATCCCTGTAGAATTTGTAACCCGTTTACCCAAAAATGATATTGGGCAATGTGCATTGATGGAAATGAGAAAACACAATGTAGGAACCCAGCATATTATCCAAGGTGGAGATCGTCTAGGTATTTATTTTCTAGAGACCGGAGCGGTGAGTAGAGGTAGTAAAGTCGTTTACGACCGTGCCCATTCTGCCATTTCCGAAATCCAACCCGGGATGGTGAACTGGAAAGACGTATTTCAGGAGGCACAGTGGTTTCATTGGACGGGGATCACCCCAGCAATTTCCCAAAGTGCTGCCGATGCTTGCCTCGAAGCTGTAAAAGTAGCCAGCGAAATGGGAGTGACCATATCTACCGATTTAAACTACCGTGCAAAACTTTGGAAGTACGGCGGGGATCGGGAAAAAATAATGACCGAACTCACTTCCTATTGTGATGTTATCTTAGGTAATGAGGAAGATGCGGAGATGCATTTTGGAATTAAACCCGAAGGTTTGGATATTACAACACAAGGAGAGCACGTCAAGGCAGAAGATTTTTTATCGGTTTGTCAACAAATGGAGCTTAAATTTCCAAAAGCAAAAAAGGTAATTACAACGTTGCGTGGGTCTATTTCTGCTTCCCATAACACTTGGGCTGGAGTACTTTACGATGGAAAAACGATGTATAAAAGCGCCGTGTATTCCATAACGCATATTGTAGACCGCGTTGGTGGTGGCGATTCTTTTATGGGTGCATTGATTTACGGGTTGATCCATTATCCTCAAGATGACCAAAGAGCATTGGACTATGCTGTTGCAGCATCTTGTCTAAAGCACACCATAAAAGGAGATGCTAATCTAGTTACAATAGCGGAAATCGAAAAATTAATGAGTGGTGACGCCTCAGGACGAGTCGCACGATAAATAAACTTATGGCACAATACGCACGAATAGAAGTTTTTAAACAAATGCAAGAATCGGGAATGGTTCCTCTTTTTTATCATTCTGATATTAACGTTGCAAAATCAGTACTTAAGGCCTGTTATGATGGAGGTGCCCGTTTAATGGAGTTTACTAGTAGAGGAGATTTTGCACATGAAGTCTTCATTGAATTAATAAAATTTGCTATCGCAGACCTTCCAGGAATGATATTAGGTGTCGGTTCCGTAACCGATGCCGCTTCTACTTCTCTATACATTCAATATGGAGCTAATTTCGTGGTAACTCCAGTTTATAGAGAAGACATAGCGATAGTTTGCAACCGACGTAAAGTCCTCTGGTCTCCAGGTTGTGGTTCGTTGACTGAGATCACTGTAGCAGAAGAAATGGGATGCGAAATAGTAAAACTTTTCCCTGGAAGTACTTATGGGCCGTCCTTTGTTAAGGCTATTAAAGGACCCCAACCATGGACTTCTATTATGCCCACAGGAGGTGTTTCAACTGAAGAAGCCAACCTTCGTTCTTGGTTTGAGGCTGGTGTAACTTGTGTTGGAATGGGTTCTAAGCTAATTACAAAAGAACTATTGCAAAATAAAGACTACGATAAACTTGAAAAAACAGTACGAGAAGTACTAAAAACGATTAGCGCTGTACGGGAATAATGTAAACTCAGCAAATACTCCTGCTGAATCACCTACCTGTTTCATGTGATCGAACACAGTCTTTCCATCAATTGCAGGTTTTGTGAAGACCTCGAACATTGATTCAGGATCCTTGTTTTTAAAAGAGCTCCATCTGAGTTCTTTTTGTGCTGGAGTATAGATAATATTCTGAAGTGGCTTGCTAGTGGTGTTGGCTTTATTCTCCTCAAGGAGCTGACAGTTGGTTGCGGATTTTCATTATCTATTTATTAAGAAAAATTTATTTTCTCTTTGCAGTGAAATGTGAACTCTTAAAATTAAATCCATTTTCATTTTAGGATGTATCGCTGAGGCTTATAAATTAAC
>Ga0209534_10002511_pt1 | contig 18123 bp, 15 predicted proteins | sample COG_07_FD_184751 | JGI IMG/M metagenome (GOLD analysis project Ga0209534, IMG submission 184751) | Pelagic Microbial community sample from North Sea - COGITO 998_met_07 (SPAdes) (version 2) | ecosystem: Environmental > Aquatic > Marine > Neritic zone/Coastal water | place: Helgoland, sampling...
AAGACGCTCGAACAGACGCTGAAGAAGAAGGCTACAAAGACGGTATGAAGGACGAAAAAGAGGACTTGAAAGAGGACGAACGTACGGATGCTGAGGAAGAAGGCTACTTAGATGGCGAAAAAGACGAGAAAGAAGACGAAGACGATAAGATAGACGATGAAGAAATCGATCTAGAAGATATGTCAGAAGACGACTTAAAAGGATTCATTGAGGATGTTATTAAAGATTTAGTAGCAGACGGAACAATTGAAGCAGGTGATGAAGCAATGGAAGATGAAGAAGACGTTGTAGATATGGACGACATGGAAAATGTTGAAGATGTTGAAGATGTAGATGTTGAGATAGAATTAGATGAAATGACTAAGAAAGAAAAAGCTGAAGGTGATGATCGTAAAAAAGACGATAAAATCGAAGCTGAAACTGAAAAAATGAGATTTAAAGAAGCATTAGATGAAATCAATGCTCTTAAAGTTGAATTAAACGAAGTTAATTTACTTAATGCTAAATTACTCTACACAAACAAAGTTTTTAAATCTAAAAACCTATCTGAAGACAAAAAAGTTAAAGTGTTAAAAGCATTTGACAAAGCGTCAACAGTAAAAGAAGCTAAAGTTATTTTTGAAACATTAAACGAAGGTTTAGTATCAAAAACAGAAGCTATTGCAAGACCAAAAGGTAGTGCATCAAAAGCAACTGGAACAATAACTGAAGCTAAAAAACCAATAATTGAATCAAACGATGTTTACGATAGAATGCGTAAATTAGCTGGTTTAATTTAAAAAACAATTAATTTAATTAACCTTAAAAATTTAAAAAAATGAGCTTAAATACTCTTTTAGAAAGCGCAAACCCATACCACTCAGTACAGAGTGATGCGGCCAAATTGGCAAATAAATGGGAAAAAACAGGTTTATTAGAAGGCCTTCAAGGATCAAATAAATCCAACATGGGGATTATTCTAGAAAACCAAGCAAAACAATTAGTAGTAGAAGAATCTAATACTGGCGGTGGTGCTGGTTCTGGTACTTTTACAGCAGGAACAGGTGCTCAATGGGCAGGTGTTGCTTTACCATTAGTAAGAAAAGTATTTGGACAAATCGCAGCGAAAGAATTCGTTAGTGTTCAACCAATGAACTTACCTTCTGGTCTTGTATTTTATCTAGATTTCCAATATGGAACTAATAAAGCCCCTTTTGGAGCTAATGAGTCTCTATACGGAAATGCTGGAACTAACCCATCAACTGCTCCATTTGGAAACACCAATGCAGGTGGTCTTTACGGTGCAGGGAGATATGGTTACTCAATTAACCTAACTTCTTCTGTATTAGCAAACGCTGCTATTAGTTCAGGATCTGCAACTAACGAAGATGTATGTTTCGATTCTGATTTTACAGGATCTGTAGCTGCAGGACCTCAAGATATTGCTGGTGTTGCAAAAATAACAGTATTAACTTCTTCTATCGATGCTAACTTCGATCAAGAAGCACTAAAAAGTTTCTACCTAATTGGTTCAAACGCTCCAGCTATCTCTGCTCAGTACCCACAATTTACTAAATTTGCTTCTAACGGTGCAGATCTAGAATTTATCGTACCAGCATTTAGTATCGTACCAGGAACTGATTCTGCTTTATCTTATTCATTAGCTCCATTGGACAATGAAAGAGGTGATTTCGAAGACGGAAACAACAACTTGAATGGTCAAAATACTCCAATCAAAATTCCAGAAATCAACGTACAGATGCAATCATCTGCAATCGTTGCTAAAACTAGAAAATTGAAAGCAGTATGGACACCAGAATTTGCACAAGATTTAAATGCATACCACGCACTAGATGCTGAAGCTGAATTAACTTCTATCTTAAGTGAGTACATTTCATTAGAAATTGACTTAGAGATTTTAGATATGTTAGTTGAGTCTGCTGCTGCTGGAACAGAAATATGGTCTGCACAAAACAATGTATCTATTACTGGAACAGGTAATGGAACATTCTCAAATCTTGGATTCTATAATTCACAAGGACAATGGTTCCAAACATTAGGAACTAAAATCCAAAAACTAAGTAACATCATTCACCAGAAAACTCTACGTGGTGGTGCTAACTTTATGGTAATTTCTCCAACAATCGGTACAATCCTAGAATCAATTCCTGGATATGCTGCTGATGCTGATGGTGATGTATCAAAATCTACTTACGCATTTGGTGTACAAAAAGTAGGTGCATTCAACGGAAGATATAAAGTATACAAAAATCCTTACATGACAGATAACTGCATGTTATTAGGATTTAGAGGTGCTCAATTCCTTGAAACTGGTGCTGTATTTGCTCCATACATTCCATTAATCATGACTCCATTAGTATACGATCCAGAAACTTTTACACCTCGTAAAGGTTTAATGACTCGTTACGCTAAGAAAATGGTACGTCCTGAATTCTATGGTAAGATTATGATTAACGGTCTTGATACTCTATAGTATTTAGATTAACATAATTTAATAAAATTAACCCGGTCTTTGACCGGGTTTTTTTTTACTTCTCATATGTATAATAAAATGCGTTATACCAAAACTATATTTATCTCTTTATATAGCTATATCAATAATTTACGGTTTTTTAACGTATTTACTACGGTTACATTCACTGATAACATAACCCTTAATCTTAAGAATTTATGGCAAGTAAGCACCATACGGACGATGTATATCGCCCTAAAAGAATTCCAAAAAACCCAATTAAATTCAAACTCCAACTTAATGACGAACAAAAAGAAGCAAAAGCAATTATACTTGAAAACACTATTACCCTTTTAGGTGGAAGTGCAGGTAGTGGAAAAACATTACTAGCATGTAATGTTGCTTTAGATGGATTGTTACGAAGACAATATGATAAAATTATAATCACTAGACCTACAGTATCAAAAGAAGAAATAGGATTTCTACCTGGTGATTTAAGAGAAAAAATGGACCCCTGGGTTCAACCTATTTATCAAAATTTCTTCCAACTGTATGATAAAGTTAAAATTGAAAAACTTATTGAAGATGGTAAAATAGAAATTGTACCTGTATCCTTTATGAGAGGTAGAACATTTTTAGATTCAATGATTATTGTTGATGAGGCACAAAATGTTACTCATGAACAGATGGAAATGATTACTTCACGTTTAGGATTAAGAAGTAAAATGATGGTGTGTGGTGATGCTCAACAAACAGATTTAAAGAAAAAATCAGATTCCGGGTTTAAATTCTTATATGCTGCTGCTAGAAAAATTAAAAATTTAGAAGCAATTACTTTAACTACAAACCACAGGAATGAAATAGTTGAAGATTTATTAGAATATTACCAAGAGGCAATTGATAAAGGAATATCGATTACTACTTCTGGTTCATATAATTATAATAATAGAAATTAGTACCATATTTATAATAAAATAATAAAATGGCAGCATGTGTAACTAGTGGATCCTTAAAAGTCCTTATACAAGAAAGTATAACTTTACCAAATAAAAACGAAGAAGTTTGTATTAATGAAGTTACAATACCTGGTATAAACCAAACAGTAAGAAGAGTAGATACAATTTCAACTACATTCAGTAGTAGTGGAGTTGAAATCTTAAGATTTGTTGATTCTGAAGAACAACAAACAGCAGGATCCTTTGTAAGAGATACAGTTAAATATATGAGATTTACTAATTTATGTTCATCTAATTTTGTTTCTCTTTATTTAATCCAAGATAGCCCAAATGCTCAAAACCCAAATACAACTGATTTTGGTTCAGGTGATGATGGTTTATTTAAACTAGACCCAGGTAAATCAATGGTATTTTCTAATGGACAGTTTGATAGTAATAATTACTATGATTATGTTGTAGAAGGATATGTTGATGAACAATATATTGGTGGTTTTGCCTCATTAACATCAATAAAAGCAAAAGCAGATACTAAAGATATCCAAATAGAATATTTTGTAGCTTCTTCTTAATATTTATAACAAAATTAAATTAAATAAAAATGGCATTAACATACAGATCAGTAAAAGGTTCAGCATTAACAATTGACGAACTAGATGATAACTTTAGACATTTTACAGGATCACACCCTATAGAAGGTGACTTAACAATTACAGGTTCAATAACAGTTTCTGGATCAAAAAACTCAGTATTTGATATTGACTTATTTGATTTAGTAATTACAGGTGGATTAGATGTATCTAGAGATGTAGTTGTTGGAGATGATTTAACTGTAGTGGATGAAACCACATTAAAAAAAGAAACAACAATTGGTTATCAAGATTTTTCAAATTATGACTTTTCTTACCAATTAAATGTTACAGCATCTGTAAATTCTGATAAATCAGCACGTTTTGATGGTGGTATAGAAGTAACAGGTTCATCATTATTAGTTGGTTTACCAACTTCAGATCCTGGCGTTGCTGGAGGCCTATGGGTAGATGCATCAGCTAACTATGTTATTAAAGTATCTCAAGGATAATATTAAAGCTACATAAAAAAAATTAAGGGCTCATATTGAGTCCTTTTTTTTCATATTTATAATAAAATATAGATTATGAATATACCTATTTGGGCTGGTTCAAGTTCATTCGCACCCGGAGAAACACCTTTTGGTTTTTATGATAATGATGCTGAATTTAGAAGAGATGCAGATAAAGTAGCTGTTTTCTGTGCAAACAGATTGGGTTATCCTTTAGTAGACATAGAACTTCAATCTGGTTCTTTTTATACTGCATTTGAAGAAGCGGTAACTATGTATGGAAATGAAATATGGGCCTATATAGTTAGAGATAATTTTTTAGATTTAGAAGGTATTTCAATATTTGAAGAATTAAATGAAACTATAATAACACCAAGTTTTAAACCTATTATAAAACTAACTCAACAATATGCTGATGAAGCAGGAGTAGGAGGTACAATCCCTTGGTATTCAGGTTCTTTTGATTTAACTAAAGGCCAACAAAATTACAGTTTTGAAACATTTATGTCAGCTAGTGGGTTTACAGGGTCTGCTTATTCCGAAGGAATAGAAATTAAACGTGTATTTTACCAAGAACCAATCCCCGCATCTGATTTATATTTAGATCCATATAATGGTTTTGGTTTTGGAGGTGCAATTGCTGCCGGAATGGTGGGTGTAGGAGGATTTGGTGGTGATATGGGATTTTTAATGATGCCCCTAAGCTATGATATGCAAGTAATTCAATCAATCGAAATGAACCAACAAGTTAGATGGTCAAATTATAGTTTTGAAATACATGCTAATGATCTTAAAGTATTTCCAGTTCCAGAACAAAGTGGAAAAATTTGGTTTCAATATATTTTTGAAAAAGATAGAGGAGGGGTAAAATGTGCCACAGATCAAGTTAATAATGTAGGTAATGCTAATTTCCAAAACCCGAAATATAGTTTAATCAATTCTATTGGTAGACAATGGATATTTGAAATGACACTAGCTATTGCTAAAGAAATGTTAGGGTATATTAGAGGTAAATATACAAGTATACCAATTCCAAATGCTGAAGTTAATTTAAATCAAGGAGATTTAATAGCAGCGGCAACAGCCGAAAAAACAGCATTATTAGAAAGATTAAGAGCTTATCTTGATGAAACTTCTAGAAAAGCCCTATTAGAAAGAAAGGCACAAGAAGCAGAATCTAAAATGGTAGAATTACAACAAGTCCCTTGGACAATTTTTATAGGATAATATATGGCAATGTTTACAGGACAGAGGGATGTTTCTCTGGTAAGAAAATTAAATAGAGAATTGATGGGTAATATTATTACCCAACAATGTGCTTTGTATCAATTTAAATTAGAAGAAACTAAAGTAAACATATATGGTGAAGCCGCTGGATCTAAATTTTATAACGGTCCTTTTCTATTTAATGTTTTAATAAATAGATCTAATGAAGAATTTGGTGAAAATGAAGAAGGAATTCAATTTAACCAACCTATTGAATTTTATTTTCTTAGAGATGATTTAGTAGATGCTGATATAGTACCTGAAGTAGGTGATATTATTTTATATCAAACTTCTTATTATGGTGTACAAAGCACAATATCTAACCAATACTGGGGTGGCAAAAACCCAGATTACCCTAATAATGATTCAGATGGTACACCCAACCCATTAAATCCTGGTTTGGATCAATTTGGTAATAATTTATCAATATTAGTATCAACTTATTATATACCAGCAGATAAAGTAGCAATTTCACCATATCTAGAACGAATGTAATGAGCAAAATTAGAAAACCAATACCAAAAACCCAAAGACAATTAAGTGTTGAACAGCAAACTGCTTATGACACTGAAAGAGGTAATCCTAATGCTAGAATTAACCCTAATGAATCAGAAACGGGAATAGATTTTAATAGATCTACAAAACTAAGCTTTAAAGAAGATTCTACAAAACCATTTTCAATAGGTATACAAGATCTTGATGAGGCTGTATTTTATTATTTTAAAAATGTAATCAAACCCTTTGTATTCCAAAATGGAGAAAGAAGAAATGTTCCAGTAATATATGGTTCACCTGAAAGGTGGAAATCCTTTCAACGTGATGGTTATTATAGAGATAAAAATGGTGCTATAATGTTACCTATTATTGTCTTAAAACGGGATACATTAACTAAAGATAGAACAGTGTCTAATAAGTTAGATGCTAATGGGGTAAATTTATATGGATCATTCCAAAAAAAGTACAGCCCAGATAATTTTTATAATAATTTTTCTGTACTAAATAATAAAAAACCTGTAAAAGAACACTATGCAGTAGCTATGCCTGATTTTGTAACATTAGAATATAGTGTTATTATTCAGTCCTATTATATGGAACAATTAAATAAAATTATAGAAGCTTGTGAATATGCCTCAGATGCTTATTGGGGTAATCCAGAAAGATTTAAATTTAGAGCTTTTATTGATTCTTTTTCAACTGAAACTTCTTTAACCCAAGGTATGGATAGATTAGTAACAGGAACATTCAAAATCCAATTAAGAGGATATATTATACCTGATACAATCCAAAAAGAAATGCATTCAATTCAAAAATGGAATTCTAAATCTAAAGTTACAATTAATTTTGAAACTACTAGTAATGTTGATACATTCACTCAAGAAGTAAGAACTTTACCTGATGGACAAACTAGGGAAGAATAGTGTGGAGTTTGTTAAATAGTTATGTATATTAAGGTTACTAGAAATTAACCGCAGTTATAAAATATTAAATGAAAAATACACCTAAGATATTTGCTCATGGTAGTTATATAGGAACTACAGGCTATGCTAACCACACTCGGTTTTTTTACAGAGAATTATCTAAATTACACCCCTTAAAAATCAGAAATTATACAGTAGGGAAATCTTGGGATGGTCATAGTGAGGAACCTCATAATAATGAAAAATATTTAGATTCTTTAGATAAACAACTTTTGTGTGAACAATCTTTATGGGATGAAAAAAGAATTTTAAATCACCACCCAATGTATTCATCTTATGGTTTAGATTTTGACCATAATGTAAATATTATTTTAAATGAAACAGCACACCATTTTTATTACCAAAATTATGATGGTCCTAAAATAGCATATAACGTATGGGAATCAACTAGACAACCTGATGATTTTTTTAATAAATTAAAGGAATATGACCAAGTATGGGTTGCTTCCAATTGGCAAAGGGATTGTACTATTGAACAAGGTATGAAACCTGAAAAAGTAAAAGTTATACCTGAAGCAGTTGATGGAGAAATCTTCCACCCAAACCCAGAATCAACCCTTCCTGAATATGAAGATGGTAGGTTTAAATTTGTTATGTTTGGTAGGTGGGATTATAGAAAAGCAACTAAGGAAATTATTGAATCCTTTTTAGAAGAATTTCATAAAGATGAACCTGTAGATTTAGTTTTATCTATAGATAATATGTTTGCTAAAGATGGGTTTGATACAACTGAGAATAGACTTAAAAATTATAATTTAGAAGATTCAAGATTAAAAATAAAACACTTTCCTACTCGAGAAGAATATGTAAAATACCTCCAAAAAGGTCATGTGTTTTTATCTTGTGCTAGAGCAGAAGGATGGAATTTACCTTTAATTGAAGCGATGGCATGTGGTACTCCTTCTATATATTCAGATTGTAGTGCTCAATTAGAATTTGCAAAGGGAATGGGATTACCCGTTTCTATAAAATCAATGTCTGAAGCTAAAAGGGGTGAATATAGTAGCTTTTCTCAATCTTTTTTAGCGGGTGAGTTTTATGAACCCGATTTTGAGCATTTGAAACAACAAATGAGAGATGCTTATGTTAATTATAAAAAACATAAAAAAATAGCACTAGAGGAATCTAAAATCATTAGAGAAAAATTTACTTGGGAAAATGCTGCTAAAATAGCTAGCAATGAAATATCTAGTTTTTTAACTAACCTTCCCGAAAATAAAATAGAAATTAGTTTTAATTTAGGTCCCAAAGTTGAAATTAAGGGGCATAATAAGGAAAAATATTTTGTTGAATTTATAGACAGTTCTACTAATAAAGTTATACATTCTTCTACTATTACAAATAATATGTGGACTAAATGTAATAAATCCTATTTCATCCCGTGGATTATAAAAATAAATGGAAAAACTGTACATACCTTTGATTTAAAAGATAAAATAGTTAAAATTAACTTTGAATCAAAAGCTTTAGGAGATACTTTAGCATGGACCCCTCAAGTTTTAGAATTTTATAAAAAACATAAATGTAAAGTAATAGTTAGTACCTTTCATAATGAATGGTTTAAAAATCTCCCAGAATATAAAGACATTAAATTTATAAAACCTGGAGATCCTTATAATTCCTATGCTGTATATCAAATAGGATGGTTTAAAAGTAGTGAAGGTGATTGGAAAAACTTTGATCATCATAAAACACAAGTAAATACTATCCCCCTTATTCAAGCAGCTACTGATATTTTAGGTTTGCCTTATAAGGAAGTACATTATGGTATAGATTTTACCCCTAAAAAAAGACCAATTAAAGGTAAATATATTTGTATTGCCCCTAGAGCAACATCAGGATTAAAAGAATGGCCATACGAAAATTTTAGATCCTTAGCTAAAAAACTTCAAAGTGAAGGATATAAAGTAATTAATATATCAAAAGAGGGTTTTAAGGGGGCTAACATAATAGATAAAAAGAATCTAAAATGGGAGGATACATTAAACTATTTATACCATGCAGATTTATTTATTGGATTAGGTTCAGGTCTATCTTGGCTTAACTGGGTATTAAATAAACATACGGTTATGATTAATAATTTTATCCCACATGGGTTTGAATTTACTCATAATTTAACTAAAATAGAAAATAATTCTGTATGTAATAATTGTTGGGTTAGTTCTAAGCATGTGTTTGATCCTGGTAATTGGGATTGGTGTCCTGAAAATGAAGGAACACAAAATCAACACATATGCCAAAAATCTATAACTACAGATGTAGTATACAATAAAGTATTAGAAATTTTAAAACCAAAAAAAAAACCTAAATTTACTTGGATAACAGGAGGTAATGAAAGTTACTTACCTATGATAGAAGTATTAGCTAAAAGCTTACTCAAATATTCTGAATATAAACTTATAGTGTATGGTTTTAATTGTGATTCCTTAATTGATTTACCTAATGTAACTAACAAAAGAATTAATTATAATCCTAAGCCCACTATAAACTCTACACACGAACCCGATCTATTTAGTAAAGATTATTCTATATACTTTGCTAAGTACCTAGCAAGTATAGATTCATTAGAAGAAAATTATGATAATTTTGCATGGATTGACGGTGACGCCTTTGTAACTGAAAACATAGATAATTCTTTACAGTATTTATCATCTTTAAAAAATTATCCCTTATTTATGAAATATTTTCATGAAGATATTAACCAATGGAGATATCATAAAGGTATAAAATTAGAAGGGAATTATGGTAATGAATTAGCTTCTATAAAGAATCTAAAACGAAACCCAAATAATAAATTAATAGCAACCGGGTTTTATTTTTACAATAAAGAAAGTAAATCTTTTTTTGAAAAATGTTTAGAATGGAATAAAGAATTAGACCAATATTCAATTAAAATTTACACCGATGATAATGCATTTTCAGAAGAGAGAGTAGCCAATAATATATTATGGGACGAAAATAAAAAATTAGATTTACCTATTACATGGAACAATTATTATAGTTCAAAAGATGAAACTTTAGTTAACTCTTATTTTTTAAAACAAGGATTTGATGTAATGTATGATAAACTTTCTCTTCAACCCTATTTTATCCATGGTCCTGATCCTTCAGTTTCACCTAAAAATGCTAATACATTAAATAAGGCATTCCAAGATTACCAACTAAAAAAATTAATGATAGTTGCTCATCCAGATGATGAATTAATATTTGGCGGTGCTGAATTAATAAAACATGGTCCAGAATATAAGGTTATTTGTCTTACTAATAAATCTAATGATATTAGAAGTAAAGAATTTGAACAGGTAATGAAAAAATTAAATGTAGGTTCTTGGGAGATTTTTAACCATAAAGATGATTTATATAACCCTCCCAAAAAGTATGATATTGAATCTATATTATTAAGTAGACAATGGGAAAAAATAGTAACACATAATCCTATAGGTGAATATGGACACCCACAACATAAGGCTGTATTTAATTTTATTAAAGAATATATTGATAAAATTATTTTAAAAGATATATTATATGTTTTTGGAAAATCCAATACTAAACTAGATAAAAATATTTTGAATACCAAAAAAGAATTACTTACATTATATAAGTCTGAACAATCTATTATTAATCAATTATTAACTAATACTGGTGATTGGTTTAAGAGTAGTAATAATAATATTAATTATATAGAACATGAATGTATCGAAAAATATGATGTTAATAAAAATAAAGATAACTATATAGAATGTTATGAAAAATAAAAATTTAATTATTATTATATGTTATTGTGATACAGAACAAAAATTAAAATTGTTACATAACATGATTAATCGAATTAAAAACGAATTTGATATATTAGTAGCATCACATTCTCCTTTACCTATTTCAATCCAAAATGATATAGATTATTTAGTATATGATAAAAGTAATCCTATTTTAAAATACCCTGAAAGGGGAATGGAGTTTTGGAGAATTATTCAAAATCAAAAAATATCACATATAATGAATGATTATGGGTGGACTGTTTTTAATTTGAAAAAAAACGCAATTACATTTTGCCAAAATTTAGATTATTCTCATTATTCTTTTATAAATTACGATATAGAAATAACAGAAGAAGTATTAAATATACTTAATAATCCTAAAGATTTTATATGTAGCGATTTTAAAGACCCAACTACTAATGTTTCTCTATTTCCAAGTTTATTATTTAACATTTTAAGTAAAGAAAATGCTAATAAAATTAATACTTTAATATCTAAACAAGAATATACTAGCTCAGACCCCATAACAAAACAATCTTTATATTTAGATGCAGAAGCATATTGGGGTCATTTAATTTCTAATTTTAATTATACTAAAGTAGAAACAAAAATAGTAGGATTGTTAGAAACAGGAAATCCAGATGTGTTAAATTATAATAAAAGTAATAATCAATATAAATTGTTTTTTTCTAAAAATGAAGTTATAGTATATGATAATTTTGAAGAAAAATTAGTAAAAATAAATATAAATGGAGAAGTAATTAATTTAAATAATAAACAATCTATTATATACTTTTCTGAAATAAAGAATTTAGGGTATTATCATAATAATGAATTAATAGATCTTACTTATAAAGTAAATAATGATATTTATAATAAAATAGAAGAACAATAATATTTATAAACAAAAATAAAATGAGTACAACAAAGTTATCAAAAGAAGAGTTGCAACAATTAAAAGATTCCCAATTAAAGGACAATGAAATTACTTTTGCCTTAGGACAAATAGAAATAAGAAAAGTATTTATTGAAAAAGAGAAACAAAAACTCCAAGATCAATACCAAAACCACCTTCAACAACAAGACAAATTAGGTAGGGAACTACAAGAAAAGTACGGAGAAGGTAATATTGATTTAGAAAAAGGAGAATTTATTAAGTTAAAATAGTTCTTTGAGAGAATCTTTAATATGTATAATAAAACAATATTAAAAATAACATATAAAGATGGCAGAAACATTATTATCTCCAGGTGTATTAGCTAGAGAAAACGACCAATCATTTATTACTCAACAACCTGCTGAAATTGGTGCTGCAATTATAGGACCAACAGCATTAGGTCCAGTTGAAGTACCTACTTTAGTTACTTCATTTAGTGAATACTCAGCAATTTTCGGTAATACAGTACAAAGTGCATCGATTGCCTATTCGTACTTAACTTCATTAGCAGCAAATAATTATTTCCAAAGTGGTGGGTCTAGTTTATTAGTTACTAGAGTAACTCCAGAAGATTTTACTTCTGCGACAAGCTCATTTATTAGTACAGTAGATGGATCTGGTTTATTAACCGGAGATGACAATGCAGCAGTTTTATTTAGTTCTGTAACATCTGCAGGTAATGCATTTACAGGTTCTGGAATAGAAATTTTTGCTGCACCTCAAACTTTTACTACTAACGGTGGTGGAGTAGGAGCAACATTTTCACTTCAAACTAATAACGGAGTAGTAACAGGAGTTACAGCATCCGCAGCTGGAAATGGATATGAAGTAGGAGATACAATTACATTTTCAACTAATGATGTAGGTGGTTCTCCATTAGTAGCAACTGAATTAACAGGTTCAGCTACTTTAGGATTTGCAAATGGTAATGATGGTACTTTTACAATTGCTCAAGGAGCTACTGCCGCAACACAAGCTGTAGTAAGTGGAGTTAATGCAACAGGAGTAACTGGAGTAACTTTTACAATAACCACAGCAGGAGGAGATGGATCTGCTGCTATTACAACTATAACTGCTACAGGATTAGGAGAAGGAGCTAAAGTAGGAACAATTTTTACAATATCAAATGATGCTATTAATAGTGCAATAGGTGCTGGTAATGGTACTGGAAGTACTGTTATTACAATTACTGAAGCAGATTTAACTGCAGATACTGCTATTATAACATTAGAAGAAGACAATTTAGCAGATGTAAACCAACCTTTTGTATTGGAAACCATTTCTGAAGGTTCAGTAATGAATACAGGAACACAAGAATTAAGTGGAGGGGCATTAGCAACTGGATCACGTGAAAATATACGTTGGTCAGTAGCAAGTGTAAATACAGGTTCAGGAACATTTAGTTTACTTATCCGTAGAGGTGATGATAATTCAAATCAACAAACGGTATTAGAACAATATACTAATGTGTCATTAGACCCGTACCAACCAAATTATATAGCATCTCAAATCGGTGATATTAGCAAACGTTTAGTAAATGAAGGTTCAGATTATTTTATACAAGAATCAGGATCATATGCTAATTTATCAAGATATGTAAGAGTTAAGTCTGTAAATATGAAAACTCCTAATTATTTCGATAATAATGGACAAGCAAAATCTGAATTTACAGGATCTCTACCAGCTATCCAATCCGGTTCATTTAATGGAGCAGCAGGAGACAATATAGTATCTGGAAGAGTTGCTAATTTCTATAATAATATAGGAGATGGTGCTGCTTTTGATACACAAGGTTTAACTGGTAGTAATTATGATAACGCAATTGCTTTATTAGGAAATGTAGATGAGTACCAATATAATGTAATAAGTGCTCCTGGATTACTTAACGCAACTCACGCAACTCAAACAACAGCTTTAATTAATAACTCAATAAATAGAGGAGATAATATTGCAGTACTAGATTTAGTAAAGTATGGTAGCTCAATCGCTTCAGTATCCCAAGCAGCAGCTGCATTTGACAATAGTTATGCAGCAACATATTGGCCATGGGTTCAAATGCTTGATCCACAAACAGGTGAATTAGTATTTTGCCCAGCCTCAACTGTAATCCCTGGGGTGTATGTATTTACAGACGCTTCAAGTGAACCATGGTTTGCACCAGCAGGATTAACTAGAGGTGCTTTAGGACAAGTAGTTAGAGCTGAAAGAAGACTAACAGCTAATAACAGAGATACTTTATATGAAGCAAATGTTAACCCACTTGCAACATTCCCACAAGCAGGAGTAGTTGTATTTGGTCAGAAAACATTACAAAAACGTTCTAGTGCTTTAGATAGAGTAAATGTACGTAGATTATTAATTGCTCTTAAAGGATTTATTTCTGGAGTTGCTGATAATTTAGTGTTTGAACAAAATACAATTGCTACAAGAAATAATTTCTTAAGTGTAGTAAATCCGTATTTAGAAGGAGTACAACAAAGACAAGGATTGTATGCATTTAAAGTAGTAATGGATGACACTAATAATAACCCAACTGTAATAGATAGAAATGAGTTAGTAGGACAAATATTCTTACAACCAACTAAAACAGCTGAATTTGTAATATTAGATTTCAATGTATTACCAACTGGAGCAACTTTCCCAGCGTAAGAATTAAAAAGATAAATATTTATAATAAAATAAAAAAATAAAATGGCAGTATTAGATCCAAACGAAATATTTTTCACCGCTTTTGAGCCAAAACAAGCAAACAGATTCGTCATGTATATTGATGGTATTCCAGCTTATTTGGTAAAAGAAGTAGGGGCTGTAACTTTATCACAAGGTACAGTTGAATTAAATCATATTAATGTATCAAGATATGTAAAAGGAAAATCCACTTGGGACCCAATTTCTTTAACATTATTTGATCCAATTACCCCATCTGGAGCACAAGCAACTATGGAATGGGTACGTTTACACCACGAATCAGTTACTGGTCGTGATGGGTATAGTGATTTCTATAAAAAAGATCTTACTTTTAACGTACTAGGGCCTGTAGGAGATATCGTATCTGAATGGATTATAAAAGGTGCATTTATTACAAACGCATCATTTGGAGATTATAATTGGGACACAGTAGATACTGCACAAAACATTTCAATTACAGTACAACCAGATTATTGTATTTTAAATTTCTAAAATTTTACCCACCCCTGATTAGAAAATAGCTTGGCTTTTGCCAGGCTTTTTCTTATTTTACCTACATGGTTCAAAACTATTCAGATTTCTTATCTTCTACTGAAATTAATTTAATAAAAGAAGAAGTATATAATTTAAAACAATATTGGAAACATTCTTCCCAATATCGAAATTCAAATTTATTACCCTACAAAGATACTCCTCTTATAGAAGTTTTAAAGGACCAATATAAAGCAGAATATCTTTTAGGAGATGCTTTATATAGATTAGAGGGACATAAAGAAGATATAACGTTAGAAACCCAATTTGTGTTGTTAGAAACATTTCATTGGTTATATACAAAAATTACAAATAAAATTACAGAAGTTACTTCAATAACATCTGAATTAGAACCTGATCTTACCATTCCTGGATTTCATGTATATGCTAATAATATTCAACCTTTTAATGAATTTAATTATCATGTAGATACTAGTATTTTAGATTATTATCCTACTATTAATACCAATAAAATATATTCTTTTGTATCTCTTATAGAATGTAATGGAATTACTCCTTATCTAGATTATAAAACAGGAACTAAAGAATATAAATTAGGAAGTTTGCATATATGGAATGGGAATTTAAATCATAGGATAGGTGGATTTGAGTTAAAAAAAGGAGATTCAAGAATAACTTTTCAAGGTCATTATTATTATGATCCAAATACAAAAACAAATAAACTATTTTTTTAAAAATTGCGTGGAGATGTAATAAAAGTTTATTATATTAATATTTATAAACGCACAAAAACGTTATTAACAAAATAAAGATTATGGCCGAATTTAAATTAGCTACCGAAGTTGTAGACTTACCCTCAAAAGGATACTTATATTCTAAAGACTCTCCATTAGCAGAAGGAAAAATTGAAATTAAATACATGACTGCTAAAGAAGAAGACATTCTTACTAATTCTTCTTATATTCAAAAAGGAATAGTATTAGATAAATTATTTCAATCATTAATTGTTTCTAAAATAAATTATAACGATTTATTGATAGGAGACAAAAATGCAATTATGATTGCAGCTCGTATTTTAGGGTATGGTAAAGATTATAATTTTACATATGAAGGTGTAGAAGAAACAGTTGATTTAACTGATGTAAATAATACTGAAATAGATGAAGAATTGTTTAAATCCGGTAAAAATGAATTTGATTTTACATTCCCCCATTCTGGCAATGAAATTACTTTTAAATTATTAAATCACGGTGATGAAACAAAAATTCAACGTGAGTTAGATGGTCTAAAGAAAATAAATAAAAATGAAGACCCTACTCTTACCACAAGATTAAAACATACTATTCTATCAGTAGAAGGAAAAACAGAAAAAAAGGATATTCGAGAGTTTGTAGATAAATATCTACTAGCACGAGATGCTCGTGCTTTAAGAGAATATATTAAGTCAATGTCACCAGATATAGATTTAACTTTTTTTCCCTCTGGTAGCGAAACAACAAAAACAATTCCAATTGGGGTTGGATTTTTTTGGCCTGACTTTGGAAAATAGTCAAATATACAGAAAAAACTTATTTACTCAAATACATAACATAGTCTTCCATGGAAATGGAGGCTATGATTGGTTTACGATATATAATATGCCTATTTGGTTACGTAAATTTACTTTTAATGAAATAAATGAGTATAATAAAGACCAAAATGAAAAAGCAAATAAATCAAAAAATAAAGATTCATTAGTTAATACTAAGGGTCAAGTAAATAGACCCCAATTTAAAAACAAGTCTAGTTATAAGTAAAATTATTTCTTTTAATATTTATAACAAAATACCCATATGGCATTAGGAGACGATGTAAAAAAAGCTACACAAGAGGCACAAGAATTTAAAGAAATAATGTTGCAATTAGACTCAACATTAGCATCTTTAGCTACTACATTTGCAAGTGGGTTTAGTAAAGGGATAGATGATGCTGTAGTAAAAGCAGAAAAATTAACTAAGGTTTATGAAAAAGATCTTTCAAAAGCAGTAACTCAATCTAGAAAAGATCAAGAGGAAATAATAAAACTCCAGGATCAAGCCAATAAAGGTAAAGCTAGTGAAGCTAAAATAGCATCAAAACTTACTGATATAGAATCAAAAAGACAATCAGTTCTCGATAAAATTGAAAATGCTAAAAGGGAAGGTTTAAAAATTGATTATGAAGAAGCAAATTCTTTAGTAGGAGTTTACAACGAACAAACAAAAATTACTAAAGAAATCCAAGATAGAGTTAAAGCTCAAGATAAATCTTTAGGTGCTATTGGTAAAATTTCAGGAGCATTTACTGGTTTATTAGGTAAACTAGGAATGGGTGACCTTAATAAGTTTTTTAACTTAGATAAGGCAAATGAAGCATCTAAAGTACAATTAGAAAACCTAGGTAAAAGTGCAACTGCAGGTAAAAAAATAAGTGTTGTTACTGGAAATATAGTTAAAAATTTAGATGTAGCAGGACTAGGAGCAGGTCTTTTATTTAGTTTAGCTGGTAAACTATTTGACCAATTTAAAAAGGCAGACCAATCTACAACTGAAATTGCTCGTGGCCTTAGTATGTCTAAATCTGAAGCTAAGGAATTTAAAAAAGAAATGCATGAGTCTAGTAAGGCAGCAGGTCTTACTGGTATTACTATAAAAGAACAGAAAAAAGCAGTAATGTCCTTAAATAAGGCTTTAGGGGGAACTGCAATTGCGTTTGGTAAAGATATTAGAGAAGGAGCAGCTGAGTCTCTTGCATTACTTGGATTATCAGAAGAAGCAGTAGGTAACATGGCTAAATTAGCTATGGTTACTGGTAAAAATTTTAAAACACTAGAAAAAGAACAAGCTAAAGGGGTTTTAGATGCTGAAAGAGAATTTGGTATTAGATTAAAATTATCAGATGTATTAGATGAAGCTAATAAAATAACAGGCCTTGCAAGGGTTAATGCCATGGGTCTTGAAGGGGGGTTAACAAAGGCAGTAGCAACTGCTAAATCTCTAG
>Ga0209534_10002525_pt1 | contig 18048 bp, 10 predicted proteins | sample COG_07_FD_184751 | JGI IMG/M metagenome (GOLD analysis project Ga0209534, IMG submission 184751) | Pelagic Microbial community sample from North Sea - COGITO 998_met_07 (SPAdes) (version 2) | ecosystem: Environmental > Aquatic > Marine > Neritic zone/Coastal water | place: Helgoland, sampling...
ATTTATGGATTGTGTATAGGAATGAAACAGTTGATTTTCTTTAGAGTTTATAAATGTAACTCCTGAATCTGGATTGAAATTGAAAACAACATCTTCGTTTGCATCGTATATAAATTCAAAATTATGATCGGCTTGAGGTAAGGCATATACTAACTTATAAATCCCTGATGGAGCAGACGCATCGAGTTCAATTTTCATTTCTCCTTGTGGGTTGACCGTCCCATAACTCATGTAAGTCGCGTTGCCTTCTGACAGGTGGTATAACATGGTCGCTTTAAATTCATTGGCAGGCGAGAAAACACCTTTTAATTGGTGTTGAGAAAACCCTAAAATTGGGAGCATTACACTAAAATAGAAAAGTTGTTTAAACATGAGGTTAACGGTTTTGTAGATTCAAATATAATCATCTTCAAAAGAAAACCAATAGTTATGCCAAAATAGGCTTTAAAGCCGCTAACCCTTGCTGAACCGAATGAATAGTTGAGAAACGCATCAACAAACGCAGTCCCACACGCATCTGTTTTTCTTTGACTGTACAGGATTTTGGGTGTTCCTGAACGTATTGTAACACTTTTGAAAAATGAATACTTTGGTAGAAACGACTTTCTTGATCACTCACAAAATAGCCGACCATTTTTTGCTGTTTCAATACTATTTTTTCAAATCCTAAGGTCGTTGCCAACCATTTAATGCGCACACTGTCTAAAAGATCCACAACTTGTGTTGGCACCGCTCCAAATCGATCGATTAAATCACGTTCAAATAACTGCAATTCATCTTCGTTTTTCAATGTATTTAGTTGGGTATAAAGACTTAATCGCTCCGTGATATTATTGATGTAATCATCGGGAAATAAGAGGGAAAAATCCGTGTCAATCGTCACATCTCTCACAAACTCTTTGGTATTTATATCTTCGTTATAAAGACTCTTAAATTCTGTTTCTTTGAGTTCTTCGATGGCTTCATTTAATATTTTTTGATAGGTTTCAAAGCCAATATCATTAATAAATCCACTTTGTTCGCCGCCTAATAAATCACCCGCTCCTCGAATTTCTAAATCTTTCATAGCAATATTAAATCCACTTCCGAGTGCGGTATATTGTTCTAAAGCCGAAATACGTTTACGTGCTTCATCGGTCATGGCATGAAAATCGGGAGTAATGAAATAACAAAATGCTTTTTTATTGCTTCGTCCTACACGACCTCTCATTTGGTGCAAATCACTCAGTCCAAAATTATTGGCATTATTAATAAAAATCGTGTTGGCATTTGGCACATCCAACCCACTTTCAACAATGGTAGTACTGACCAAAACATCAAATTCTCCGCTCATAAAATCGAGCATCAATTGCTCGAGTTTTCGTCCTTCCATTTGCCCATGTCCCACCCTAATTTTTGCATCTGGCACCAAACGTTGCAACAGCCCTGCGACCTCTTTAATATTTTCGATACGGTTATGAATGAAATAGACTTGTCCAGCCCGTTGAATTTCATACTGAATGGCATCACGGATGGTCTCTTCATTCAAACGGGTCACGATACTTTCAATCGGGAAACGGTTGGGTGGTGGCGTGGTAATCACCGATAAATCACGAGCCGCCATTAAACTAAACTGAAGCGTTCGAGGAATGGGTGTTGCAGTGAGCGTTAGCACATCCACATTGTCTTTGAGTGTTTTGAGTTTTTCTTTGACAGCAACTCCAAATTTTTGTTCTTCATCGACAATCAACAATCCTAAATCTTTAAAAACAACGGACTTATTAACCAACTGATGCGTTCCAATAATGATATCTAAACGACCCGACTCTAGGCTCTCTAAAGTCTCTTTTCGTTGTTTTGTTGTTTTAAATCGGTTGATATAATCCACCGTTACGGGAAAGTCTTTCAACCGTGCTTTAAAGGTTTTGGCATGTTGAAATGCAAGAATGGTGGTTGGGACTAAAACAGCCACTTGTTTGCCATTGTCCACCGCTTTAAAAGCAGCTCTTAGCGCCACTTCTGTTTTTCCAAATCCAACATCCCCACAAATCAAACGATCCATCGGGCGTTCGCTTTCCATATCGGCTTTAATATCGGCCGTCGCCGTCACTTGATCGGGAGTATCTTCAAAGACAAACGATGCTTCTAACTCGAGTTGCATAGACGTATCAGGATTGTATTGAAACCCTGTTTCGAGCTTCCGCTTTGCATAGAGTTTAATCAAATTAAACGCAATTTCTTTGACTCTTGTTTTGGTCTTTTGTTTTAAGACTTTCCATGCTTTACTCCCTAACTTATAAACTTTGGGAGTCTTGCCATCCTTTCCATTAAATTTAGTGATTTTGTGGAGGGCATGAATACTCAAATATAAAATATCGCGTTCGCCGTAAAACAGTTTTATGGCTTCTTGCTTTTTACCTTCGACATCAATTTTTTGTAACCCTCCAAATTTTCCAATACCGTGGTCAATGTGGGTGATATAATCTCCTATTTCGAGTTTTGTTAATTCTTGAAGGGTGATGGATTGCTTTTTGGAAAACCCATTTTTAAGGTGGAATTTATGATAACGCTCAAATATTTGATGATCGGTATAACACACAATTTTTTTATCATGATCGATAAACCCTTGGTATAACGATAGTACAATAGTTTGACATTGAACATCTTCATCGACGGTTTCAAAAATATCGTAAAATCGTTGCGCTTGTTGTGCATTCGAACAACATATATAATTTTTATAACCTGAATCGTGGTGTGAATTTAAGTCCTCGATAATCAGATTAAACTGCTTGTTAAATGACGGTTGTGGACTGACCTCAGCGTTGAGTTGGTTTTCGACTTTGGTGGCCAATACAGCAGTACTTCCAAATTCAACGACCGAAAAATCTAAGAGTTGTGTCTTAAAATGAGTTGGAGTACAAAATAAATCTTCGGGTCGACTGTGATTTAAGGTTTTAGAAAGCTGCTCATAAGCTTCCATCGCTTTTTCTTGAAGCGTTTCAGTTTTCGATAACAGTCCTTTAATATCTTTGGCGAAAATCACGGTATTTGAGGAACTATATTCTAAAAAACTTTGACGGGTTTCATTGCGTAACTTATGCTCAATATTGGGGATGATTTGAAGTTTTTTTAAGGGCTTTATTGATAACTGAGATTCAATATCAAAGGTACGAATGCTATCGACTTCATCCCCAAAAAACTCAATTCGGTAGGGTTGATCATGGGAAAATGAAAACACATCTACGATCCCACCACGAACCGAAAACTCTCCGGGTTCAGTTACAAAATCGACTCTTTTAAAATGATATTCAAAAAGAACTTCATTAAAGAAATCTAGAACAAGTGTTTCCCCAACAGCCACTTTAAACGTCGATTTTTCGAGTTCTTTCCTAGACAGTACTTTTTCAAAAAGTGCTTCTGGATAGGTCACAATTAGAGCTGGTTTTTTTTGAGAATTAATCCGGCTGAGTACCTCTGCACGCATCAAAACATTGGCATTGTCCGTTTCTTCAATTTGATAAGCCCTTCGATAACTTCCGGGATAAAACAAAACCTCTTTATCATCTAGTAGAGATTCAAAATCATTCAGATGATAGGCTGCTTCTTCTTTGTTATCAAAAATCAATAAAAACGGTTGATCCGATGTTTTAAATACACTCGCAATCGTAAACGATAAAGACGACCCTAAAGCGCCTTTCAAATGTGTTTTTTCTTTAGAACTGGATATAAGAGCGCTCAGTTTTTGATGAATCAAAGACTGCTGAAAACTCTGAGAAAGAATCATTTTACTCAAAAAAAAATTTTTTGTAAATATAGGATAATACTTTGTGTGTAGGCTTTGTTTATGCGCTATAAAACATAAAAAATCTTTAATATTATTTAAAAAAAATGTAGGTTTGTATACCCAAAACTTAATACTTATGTCGATATCAGATTTATTTAGTAGTGGTTTCAATAAACGAAACCAAGATCATTTTGCTTCCATGGTCAGAGTTGCCATGAGCGACGGTTCTATAAACGACGAAGAAAAAACGTTTTTAGACCGGCTGGCTCGAAATTTAAATATTTCAAAAGAAAGCTATGCCACCATTTTAAAAGATTACAAAACCCACCCCATTAATCCGCCTGCAACTCAAGAAAGACGTATTGAACGCCTTTATGATTTAGCGCGAATGGTTCATTTGGATCACATCAAAAATGAGGATGAAGTGAAAATTTTATCTAAGTTGGCCATCGGACTCGGAATTGACTACCATATTGTGTCAAAAATCGTAGACAAAGCTTTAGTATTGGTTTCCGAAAAAGCAGATTTTGATACGTTTGAGGAAGAAGTGAAAAAACTATTTCGAATTAGATAGTCCCTCGTTTAGCCCCTTGACTTAAAATCCGCATCAACCCTTCTTGCGCAACCGAAGCGATTAAGTTGCCTTTGGAATCAAAGATACTTCCTCTAGAAAACCCTCTTGAATTTGAGGCACTCGGGCTATCAATTGCATACAAAAGCCAGTCACTAATATCAAAATCTCTGTGAAACCAAAGCGCATGATCTAAACTGGTATAAAACACTTCTTTAGTATTCAAAAACTCGCGATGTGGCATTGATGCGGGACGTAAGATATTATAATCAGATGCATAGGCTAGTAACTGATGTTGAAGTGGGATATTCGTTGCAACATCTTCACAGGTTTTAAACCAAATATTATCAAAAGGCGAGCTGTTTTTAACCAACTTCGTTAGCATATTATCGACCGGTTTGAATTCAAAAATTTTTGGTAAAAAAGACTTATAGCGTTTATAGGTGTCTGGGATGACGTCCTTGAATTCTTCGATTTGCGCATGGCTATCCATCAATTTTTCAGGTGGAAATACATTGGGCATTGAAATTTGGTGATCGACCCCTTCTTGTTTTAATTGAAAGGATGCTGACATATTAAAAATAGCCTTTTCATTTTGAAATGCAACCACGCGTCGTGTGGTAAAACTTCCACCATCTCTAATCACATCCACTTCGTATTTTATCGGAACATCAATATTTCCGCCCAAAATAAAGTAGGCATGCATGGAATGTGCAATTCGATCTTCTGGGACGGTTTGATAGGCTGCATGTAGCGACTGCGCTAAAACTTGCCCCCCAAATACGCGCCCCCAAGGCGCTTTATAATTTTTACCAATAAAAGTGTGATCGTTAATTTTTTCGAGAGTTAATAACTCGATAAGTTCAGAAAGGGATTTCATAATTCAATAATTTTTGACAAAAATAGTCTTTTGAAAGTAAAATGACTTTTTTATTCTTTTAACAATCTGTTAAATTTTTTGTAACATTGAATCAAGTTTTGAGTCTTATTATTTCAAGCCTATGGACATTTTTTTAATTTGTATTGCTGCATTCCTAATGATCTTAGGAATCATTGGAAGTTTTCTTCCTGTATTACCGGGACCCCTTACGAGTTGGGTCGGGCTCTTGGTGTTGTATTTCACACCCAACATCAGTGTCAGTCAGAAAATCATTATAATCACACTCATTATTGCTATTTTAATATGGATTTTGGATTACATTATTCCTGCCATGGGCACTAAAAAATTTGGTGGATCAAAAGCTGGGATGATTGGTACTACCGTTGGATTAGTGATTGGAATACTTGCTCCCATTCCTGGCGGAATTATTTTAGGTCCTTTTCTGGGAGCTCTTATCGGAGAACTGCTAAACAAAGCAGATAGCAAAACAGCCGTTAAAGCAGCGTTTGGAAGTTTACTCGGATTTTTAACCTCCGCATTCATAAAGTTTATCGTGGCTGTGATCTATTTCGGACTTTTTATTTCGATTCTTTGGGATCATAAATCTGTGGTCTTCTAACGGAAATAGTTTTTAACACAAATTTTGATCATTTTTTTTCTAATTTATATTAATTTCACAAACTAATCCTTAAAATTTATTTTACTATGAACAAGTATATTTCCATTCTATTTTGTGGTTTATTTCTCCTATCGACTGCTGTTATAGCGCAAGAGGAAGAACCTTCTAACTACAACTATAACGATGCTTTTGGGCACGATTTTTACAGTAAAAACGGAACTGCTACTCGCTCTGCAAGTGGCAAACCAGGCCATGCCTATTGGCAAAATAGCGCCGATTATTCAATCGACGTTAACTTAAATGAAACGACTAAAGAAATTTCAGGATCTGAAATTATTACCTATACCAACAACAGTCCAGATACTCTAGAGTTTTTATGGATGCAATTGGATCAAAATTTATTTAAAAAAGACTCTCGTGGAAATGCAATTATCCCAGTACGTGGAAGCAGAAACGGCGCTAAAGGTCAAGATTTTGATGGTGGATATGGTATCAATACCATCAAACTTCTTTACAAAAATGGCAGACGTTCTATTGAAGTTGAAGCGTCTTATTCCATTATTGATACTCGTATGAAAATTAACCTTCCAAAAGCCTTAGAGGCAAATGGTGGCTCTGTTGGCATAAAAATTGATTTCTCATTTACTTCACCAGATTATGGTTCGGATCGAATGGGCGTTCTTGAAACCGAAAACGGTCGAATTTTCACACTTGCACAATGGTATCCAAGGATGTCTGTTTATGACGATGTGAGCGGATGGAATACTCTTCCTTACCTTGGTGCTGGCGAATTCTATTTAGAATACGGAACTTTTGATGTTAACATTACAGCCCCTGCAAGTCACCTTGTTGTTTGTTCTGGCGCACTTTTAAACCCGTCTGAAGTTTACACGGCTGAACAACAAAATAGATTAAAAAAAGCAAAAACCAGTGATGCCACGGTCATGATTCGAACGGAGGCAGAAGTCACTGATCCGAATTCAAGACCAACGAGCACTTCAACCTTAACATGGAAGTTTAGAATTGAAAATGCAAGAGATGTCGCTTGGGCGTCCTCTGCTTCTTTTATTTTGGATGCAGCACGTATCAACTTACCAAGCGGAAAACCAACCTTAGCCATGTCTGCATACCCTGTAGAAAGCGTGGGACAAGATGCATGGACACGCTCCACAGAATACACCAAAGCCTCTATTGAACATTACTCCGAAAAATGGCTTGAATACCCGTATCCTGCAGCCATTAATGTTGCTGGAAATGAAGGTGGGATGGAATACCCAGGAATTGTATTTTGTAATTATGATTCTAAATCTGCTGCTTTATGGGGTGTTACCGATCACGAATTTGGACACATTTGGTTTCCAATGATTGTTGGTTCTAACGAACGTTTACACGCTTGGATGGATGAAGGTTTCAATACGTTTATCAACTCATTAAGTAGCGCAGCTTTTAATGACGGAGAATATAAAGATCCAGAAAGAAATATGCACCGTTTTTCGAGTGTACTCGTTAATGAAAATCTAGAGCCCGTGTACACGTCTCCAGACAACTTAAAAGAACGAAACTTAGGGATTTTAGCGTACTATAAGCCAGGAGCTGGTTTATCACTATTACGCGAACATATTTTAGGCCCAGAACGTTTTGATGAAGCTTTTACGGCCTACATTAACCGTTGGGCGTACAAACACCCGACTCCAGATGATTTCTACAGAACCATTGAAAATGTAGCTGGTGAAGACTTAAGATGGTTTTGGAGAGGCTGGTTTGTAAACAGCTGGAAACTTGACCAAGCCATTACCGAAGTTAAATATGTTAAAAACGACCCAACACAAGGGGCTCTTATTACTATTGAAAACTTAGAAAAAATGCCAATGCCAGTAGTCATTGAATTCAAAACAAAAAGTGGTGAGGTGACAAGACAAACACTGCCGGTTGAAATCTGGAAGCGAAATACCTCATGGACCTTTAAGCATGATTCGACGGAAGAATTAGCAAAAGTGGTTATTGATCCTGATTATGTTTTACCTGATTCAAATTCTAAAAATAACAAATGGAAAGCCACTGACGGAACCGGTAGTGTAGAGATATTGACTGGATATGTAGGCAACTACAGTTCCCCTGTGTTTCCAATGAAAGTTACTGTTGCTGAAAACAATGGCGTCCTTGAATTACAACTTGAGGGTCAACCTTCATTACCTTTAGAGAGTGAAGGTGGTGGTGAATTTGTAATGGAAGAGGCTAGACTTAAGCTTCAATTTAATGACGAAAAAAATGGATTTAAACTAGACGCAGATGGTCAATCATTTGATTTCACGAAAGACTAAATAAAGGCTAAACTTCGTGTTTAAACTTAAACAACAAAGGCGACCCATTGGGTCGCCTTTGTTGTTTTTAAAACCTTAAAATCAATACTTAATTAGTTTATGAACAGAAGATTCTATCGCGTTTTTTAACGTTAAAACATAGAGTCCATTTTGTAAATTTTGAGTTTGCACTTTTGCGTTTCCGTTTATAAACTCAAGAGTCCCTCTTAGGACGCGTTGTCCGAGGTAATTTCTTAATTCATAGGACGTCTCTAAATGTTGATTTTCGGACTTCACAAAGAAATCTATTTTAAACGGATTTGGGTATACAGACCATTCAGCCAGTGTTTCGTTCGGAATATTTAAAGTGCCATCATAGCAACTTTCAGGGACCAAAAATTCTGATTTAATCAGCTCTGGGATTTTTGAATCTGTAAAGCTTTCACTGTTCATATTTCCTACAAAAGTGGCGTCTACCATGGCATCGTTAGAGCCTAGAAAATCTTGCATAATGGTTGCAAAAGTTTGCCTATAGTCATGTTGAACCGATTGTATTTGAAAATTATTAGTTGAAACCGCTTCACTCAAATCAACATTCACTCCTGAAACTCCACTTTTAACCGGTTTTCCAAAAGCAAAAACAGGCGCAACTTCCCCATGATCCGTTCCTAAACTTCCATTTTCTTGGGCTTTTCTTCCAAATTCTGAGAAGGTAATTCCCAAAACATCATCCGCTAAACTATCGGAATTCAAATCTGACATAAATGCTTCAATGGCTCCCGATAATTCTGACATTAACTCATAGTGTTTTCCTTGCACATCACCTGAAGCTTGGTTTTGATCATTATGCGTATCAAACCCTCCAATTTTAACCATAAATACTTTAGACTGAATGCCGCCGCGCATCAATCTTGCGACTGTTTTTAGTTGATCTGCAAGATCAGAATCTGGGTACGTCGTAGTCACACTGTTTGAACCCGCACTAAATGAACTAGAAATAATTTGTGAGTATTGATTAGAAAGTGCATCAACGTTTATTATATTCTGAAGTTCTGTTCCATAGTGTGAGTTTGGAATATTTTCTGGGGGATTTCCTGCCAAACCACTCAAAACAGAGTAGAAATTTTCCGAATCTTGACCATTGATATTTAAGGCCAGTCCGTGCTCGACAATGCCATGAAACCCAAGGTTAGTGTTTTGTGATCCAATTTGAATTCCTAGTGGATAGTTTGCTGGTATTAAGTCAGCATAGGTTTGCTCCATAAAACGACCAATCCAACCACTATCGTTTCCATTATTCCAATTACTACCATCGTTGCCAGTGGCATAAACATCTTGAGACGCAAAATGACTTTTATTTTGAGATGGGTAGCCTACCGATTGAATAATTCTGAGTTGATCTGCTGCATATAAATCTTTTAACCCTGAAAGAGCAGGATGTAACGCAATATCTTGATTTGTACCTGCTAAACTAGAGTCAATCTGATTGAGAGGAAGGTATAAAGATGAAGGAATATGAATGTTTGGACGTAAGGTTTGATAATCGGTAAAAGCACTGATAGGGATCACCGTGTTAAGTCCATCATTTCCGCCGGAGAGTTCGATCAAAACTAATTTCCTATTAGAGACATCACAATTAAAAAATGAATTCATTAATTTTAAAGAGGCATTCACTTGAAAGGGCATAAGTCCAATCGCGGAAGCCGTTGATGATAGTTTTATAAATTGTCTTCTTTTCATTCGTCTGCGAGTTACATCAATTGAAATTCTGGAGCATTAATCATTTTAGAAAATAGGGCATCGAGGCGTATTTTGACTTGTACATCATCCCCTGTTTGGAGGTAGCTAATCCAAGCTGAGTTCCAATATGAGGGATCCAATTCATTCAGGACCGTCATAAAATAGTCGATTCTGCTTTGATCTATGGATTCGCAATAGAGCAATTCTGAAATCTCGGTAACTAAAGTCTGAGCATCACTCGCTAAGGAAAAGTTCCCAGAATTATGAACATAATCGACACTGTTAAACAACACCCGAATGCTGGTGTTTGGGCTGCTGATTTTATTTTTTCCAGAGATAAAGCATTCTATAAGTTTATACCTTGAAATAATGGTGTTGGACGAAAACCAACTACGATCTAGGTCGGGCGTTTGGTAATCCCCCGGATATCCGGCGACTGTTTCAGGCGAAAATGGATTCATTCCAGCCCCAGCGAAATATCCGAAATAGCAAAAATTAAAATAAAATTTATAAAAATTTTCGTGGTCGGTGGTCCAAGTCAGTGGCGGATTTGCACTGCTTGCGGCTGGGTTTGGTAAATCGATTTGTAATAAACTCAACGCTTCACTTAAAAGTTGAATCGGGTTTTTAACAATACTTCCTATAATTTCATTTGAACTATCTGAATCGTCTTCATCAAAGAAATGTTCTGATTTTAGAAGCGTTGTAAGGACTTCTAACAAGTTATAATCAGATGCAATCAACTGAGTTGAAAGCGGACTAATGATATCATCTTCAACCTCTTGATTCCATTCACTTTTTACAAAATACCTGTAAATTTTTCTAACATATGCCTTCGCCGTTGCCTCTTGCGCAAACACCATTTCTACATAATCGTCTAACTCCTGTTTGATGCCAGCCTCATTGGACTGTCCTGCAATTGTTTGATTGTTAAACGCATTACTAAACGTTTTAGAATCCGTATTATGCTTAGAAACTAAGGCATACCCCATTGGAATTCCCGTATCGGGGTCGATGACGTCTCTGTTAGGTTTCATTTTAATTCCAGAAAAAACTTTAGCGGTTGTTTGAATATCCGTTTCGTTGTAATTCGTGTAATCCCCATCGCCTATTTGAGGCCCTTTAAGAATTGTAAAAAGCTCAAGAAATTCGCGGGCATAATTCTCATTTGGATTGTTTTTATTATTAGTGGTATTATCTAAATAATTTAGCATTCCATTGTCATAGGTAATTTTTTTGGCGAGTGTTTTAATGTTTCCAAAAGCATAAAACTCTAGCAACTTTAAATAGTCATAAAAATAGGAAGACTTCCCGACGCCATTATCCTTTGACAACGTAAAAGTCGTATGTAAAAAAAAGATGAGTTTATGCTTAAGGTTGTTTTGTTTATAGGCGTTGTACCACCACCATCCAGAAACTATTCCTCGTTTTCGAAACTGTCCAAAAGGAAAATCTGAGGGTACTGTGTTAGGGGTATGAATCCAAAAGTCATCGGATACGCCGGATTGAGAACTCACTTTCATGTCATAAGGATCTTCCCAGAAAACAGTCGGTTCTACAGTGAGTTGAGCCAATGCTTGCTCGGGAGTAAGCATTGCGAACTGATCTAACACGGCTTTAGAATATTGGAAACAACTCCGTCTAAGTAAGTGCTTGGCTTTTCTGACCCCTAAAATTGACGTTGAAGAATTTAATGATGCCATTTCTTTTGTTTGTTGAACCTTTGCTGTTAAAATTTATTCAATATACGATAAAAACTTTTAGTTATGTTTGGACTTACCTTTTTGACAAAAGTTTAAAATGGTGAATAAAAAGTAACGTTGGTTAGGTTAATTTGGAAAAGTTGCCCCCTAATTGGGTGCCTTTTTGGAGTTGGACGTCTAGACTCCTATGAAGAACTAGTTCCCTTTGATGTTTGGGTATAAAAAAAGCCCTCCTTTTAAGGAAAGCTTCTCACTGGTTTTGTCACAAACCACGGATAATCATATGATTATCACAACACAACATCTTTTTTACTATTGTATTTACTTAAAAATACTAAGCGGTCTGGACGGGACTCGAACCCGCGACCCCCTGCGTGACAGGCAGGTATTCTAACCAACTGAACTACCAAACCGTTGCGTTATTGCGGTTGCAAATATACACTGCATTTTTCATTACACAACTATTTTTCGCTTTATTTTCAACATTAATAAAAAATTAAATAAATTTCTGTCGCTCCACCAAATAGGTCGTCAAAATTTTATCAAAACCTTCTTGAATATCGACGCCAACATAATTGATTTTATATTGCCCACACTTCAAACGTAAATCGCTGAAATAGGACGCTATAGCAGCTTCATAATTGGCTTGCAATGCTTCTGGATATAAATCAACAGACCCTCCAGACTCGACATCCACAAAGCGTTTTGGAGTGTTATCAAACTTAAAATTATATTCTGTGGCCTTGTCATACACATGAAATAAAACCAATTCGTGCTTATTATGTTTCAAATGGCGCAATGCTTCAAATAGTTTTTGGGCGTCTTGGTCGGGCTGAAGCATGTCTGTAAACAAAAAAATCAACGAACGACGGTGCATTTTTTCTGCGATTTGATGTAAGACTTCAAACGTTTGGGTTCCCACTTCTTTTTGAGGACGGCTCACAACCGTGTTTAAACGGTTCATAAGCATTTGATGGTGGCGCTCACTCCCCTTTTCTGGGGCATAGGAGTCGATGGCATCCGAATAGACGCTTAAACCGACGGCATCGCGTTGTTTTTTTAAAAGCTGCATCATAGCTGCGGCGGCTAAGGCCGAAAAACTAATTTTATTTAAATGACCAATAGAAGGCCGATCGCATTTTGGATAGTGCATCGAGCTGCTATTATCGATAATCAGATGACACCGTAAATTGGTTTCTTCATCATAGCGTTTGGTGTACAATTTGTCTGTTTTGGCAAACAACTTCCAATCGATATGGCGGGTACTTTCGCCATTATTATAGATTTTATGTTCGGCAAATTCGGCAGAAAACCCATGAAAAGGACTTTTATGCATGCCTGAAATAAAACCCTCTACAATGGATTTGGCTAATAAATCAAAGTTTAAAAACCCGGAGGCCTGCTGTAATTCCTTTTGAATATCCATAGGTCCTAAACTAAAAAAGGTTTGTCAATAAGACAAACCTTTTTAAACTTCTTTTTTAAAAGATGTGTTTACAACAATGCGTCAATCGCTTCTGTGTATACATTTTTGGGAGAGACGCCTACTTGACGTCCTACAACTTCACCGTTTTGAAACACCAATACGGTTGGAATATTTCGCACGCCATATTTAGCCGCAAATTCTTGATTTGCATCGACATCTACTTTTCCTACTACCGCTTTATCGCCGTATTCGGTACTGATTTCTTCGATGATAGGTCCTACCATTCGACACGGACCGCACCATGCTGCCCAAAAATCAACTAAAACTGGTTTTGTACTTTTTAAGACGGTTTCTTCAAAATTTGCGTCTGTGATTTCTAATGCCATACTCTTTATTTTTTAAATGCTATTTATTATTTATTGAGCTACAAAATTAATTAAAAATTTGTCCAAATCAATACCCCTTGTGATTTGTTTTACTTATAATCAGATTGTTGAAAATTATACGTCCTTAATTTAATTTATAAAACACCTCTTGTTCTTTGAGCTCTTCTAAGAGTTCTTGTGAGATTTTTATTTTTTGCAAGCGACTACTCATTTCTAATTTTAACTCCTCATCATCGTCATAAATGACAAATTTTAAGTTGTGATTTCCCGAATGCATTTGCAAAAGCTCTTTGATGCTTTGCACTTTTTCTTCGGTGATTTCTTTAATATTTAATTGAATAGATAGTTTTTTTGCATAGGATTCCATGATATCATGAAGCAGCTGAAAACTATTAAATTGCAATCGTGGATCGCCTTTAGCACCGGTATCTCTATTGGTCCATCCTTCCCGAATTAAGGCCCGCACAAAGACAAAATTATTCGGCATCAAAAAGTGTTTAAACTTCAAATACTCTTCGCCAAAAATCCGAAATTCGTGGGTGTTCATATAATCTTCGATGGAAAACGTGCCCCAGCCTTTTCCTTGTTTACTCACGCGATGTTGTACATCTGTGACGACACCACCAAAGGAAATTTCTTTATTTATAAAGGTGGGCATATCTCTAAAAACTGAAATATCGCCATTACAGAAATTCTGCATTTCGAGTTTAAAATCATCTAAGGGATGGCCAGAAATATAGATCCCCACCACTTCTTTTTCACGGGCTAATTTTTCCATGGTGCCCCAGGTTTCACAAGGCGGAATTTCGGGCTCATCAATCTGTACATCACTCGATTCTCCAAACAAACTGACTTGCGAAGAATTTTTATTTTCTTGAAACCGATTGGCATATTTAATGGTTTTTTCCAAAAAGGTAACCCCATCCCCTTCATCCTGAAAATACTGGGCACGGTGGGTATTTGGAAAACAATCGAACCCGCCCGCATTAGCCAAGTTTTCAAATGCTTTTTTATTGGCAGCTCGAAGATCGATTCGTTTTGCTAAATCAAAAATAGACTTATAATCCCCTTCATTTTTTCGTTCCTCAACAATGGTTTTTACAGCTCCATGCCCCACGCCTTTGATCGCGCCCATTCCAAAGCGGACGGCATTGTTTTGGTTGACCGAAAATTTATAATAACTCTCATTCACATCGGGGCCTAATACATTTAATTTCATACGTTTACATTCCTCCATAAAGAAAGTAACCTGCTTGATATCATTCATATTATTGGACAATACCGCTGCCATATATTCGGCAGGATAATGTGCTTTTAAATACGCCGTTTGATAGGCAATCCAAGCATAACAAGTAGAATGTGATTTATTAAAGGCATAACTGGCGAATTTTTCCCAATCCGTCCAAATTTTCTCCAACTTATCAGCCGGCATGCCTTTGGCGGCCGCTTGATTTATAAACTTCGGTTTCATTTTATCGAGGACCGAAATTTGCTTTTTACCCATCGCTTTTCTCAAAACATCAGCCTCACCTTTGGTAAAGTCTGCCAGTTTTTGAGACAGCAACATCACTTGCTCTTGATAGACCGTAATCCCATAGGTTTCTTTGAGATATTCTTCCATTTCTGGAAGGTCATAACTAATTTCTTCATCGCCTTGTTTTCGACGAATAAAACTCGGGATGTACTCAATTGGCCCTGGACGGTACAAGGCATTCATGGCAATTAAATCGGCAAAAACAGTGGGTTTTAAATCCCGCATGTGTTTCTGCATTCCCGGCGATTCATATTGAAAAACGCCAACCGTCTCCCCTCTTTGGAACAACTCATACGTCAATTCATCATCCAACGGAAACGTATCGGGATCCAGCAAAACATCGTGCTTGGCTTTGACAATTTTGACCGTATCTTTGATCAATGTTAAGGTTTTCAACCCTAAGAAATCCATTTTTAGCAGCCCCGCATCTTCTACTACCGAGTTATCAAACTGCGTCACATAAAGATCTGAATCTTTGGCGGTAGCAATGGGCACATAATTGGTAATATCTCCCGGGGTGATAATGACCCCACAGGCATGAATTCCGGTATTTCTAAGGGAACCTTCTAAAACTTGTGCTTGGTTGATGGTTTCCGCTTCTAAATCATCGCCTTCCGATAAATTGAGCAGTTGATTAATCAGCTCCATATCTTCGGATCTGAATTTCGCTTTGAGCTCTTTTTCGGAGGTGTTAAAAATTTTATTCAGCTTGGCCATGTTCGGAATCAACTTCGCAATCCGATCGGCATCTCCTAAGGGTAAATCCAACACTCTGGCCGTATCTCGAATCGACGATTTGGCCGCCATGGTTCCATACGTAATAATCTGCGCCACTTGATTGGCTCCATATTTTTGAATCACATAATCCATGACACGACCACGACCTTCATCATCAAAATCGATATCAATATCGGGCATACTCACACGATCTGGATTTAAGAAACGCTCAAAAAGTAAATCGTATTTAATGGGATCAATATTGGTAATCCACAGACAATAGGCAACCACCGAACCGGCGGCTGACCCCCGACCAGGACCCACCGACACATCCATGGATCTGGCCACACGAATGAAATCTTCTACAATCAAAAAATACCCAGGATACCCTGTATTTTGAATGGTTTTTAATTCGAAATCGAGGCGTTCCTTAATTTCATCGTTTAGGGTTTCATAGCGTTTTTCGGCTCCGATATAGGTCAAATGTCTCAAGTACGCATTTTCACCTAAATTACCGCCATCAATCGCATCCGAGGGTGCTACAAATTCTTGAGGAATGTCAAACTTAGGAAGCAAAACGTCTCGTGCTAGTTCAAAGGGTTCGATTTTATCGACCACCTCTTGAATGTTTACAATCGCTTCTGGAACATCTTTAAAAAGCGATTTCATTTCATCAGAGGACTTAAAATAATACTCTTGATTGGGAAGTCCGTAGCGATACCCACGCCCCCGTCCAATGGGTGTGGCTTGCTTTTCGCCATCTTTTACACAGAGTAAAATATCATGCGCATTGGCATCTTCCTGATCGATATAATAGGTGTTGTTGGTCGCGACTAATTTCACTTGATGCTTTTGAGCAAGATTGATCAACACCGGATTCACCCGATCTTCATCTTCTTGATTGTGACGCATCAGCTCCACATACAAATCGGCGCCAAATATGGATTTCCACCACAAAAGGGCGTCTTCGGCTTGGCGCTCGCCAACGTTTAATATTTTGGAAGGCACTTCGCCGTATAAATTCCCTGTCAGAACGATTAAATCCTCTTTATAGGTTTCGACGATGGTGCGGTCTATTCGTGGTAAATAATAAAAGCCATCGGTGTAAGCCTTGGACGACATTTTTACTAAATTGTGATAGCCTTTTTTGGTTTTTGCTAAAAAAACGACTTGATAGCCATTGTCTTTCTGGGACTTGTTGGTATGGTCTTCACAGACGAAAAATTCACAACCGACGATCCCTTTAATTTCCTGAGCATCCGCAGGTTCATTGGCGGCTTCGGCTTCTTTATTTTTTTGACGAACCTCTCTATTATAATTGCCTATTTCTTTGACGAAATGAAAGGCACCCATCATATTTCCATGATCGGTAATCGCTACGGCTGGCATCTCATTATCGGAGGCAGCCGCTACTAAATTTTTAATACTTATGGTCGATTGTAGTACCGAAAACTGCGAATGGTTATGCAAATGCACCACTTGCGCATCGTTCAGGATGTCTGGAACTTCTGTGGTAATTTGCTGCGGTGTGACCGCTTCTTTTTCTTGTTGAATGCGCGCCGCTATTTTGGCCGATTCTTTTTTAAGATTGATATGTTTTAAACCTATCGGGGTGATTTCCGCTGGATGTTCAGACTGAAATTGTTGGTAATAGTCATTTGACGCTTGAAGCTGGTCAATGGTGAATTCCTGACGACGGATTAATTCCAAAAAACAACGGGTAGTGGCTTCCACATCGGCGGTGGCATTGTGCGCCTCACCAAAGGGTTTATGAAATAAAAACTGGTGTAATTCCGTTAGAGTGGGCAGCTTAAATTTCCCGCCACGTCCCCCTGGAATTTGACACATGGACGCTGTTTTTTCGGTACAGGTATCTAAAACGGGGAGTTGATTTAAGGGCGATTGAACTTGCAAACGGTGAAACTCACAGCCCATAATATTTAAATCGAAGCCCACATTTTGCCCAACCACAAAGGTGGTTTTTGAAAGGGCGGTATTAAACGATTCTAACACCTCATGCAATGGCAATCCTTGCTCGGCAGCCAACTCAGTGGAGATCCCGTGGATTTTTTCGGCATCATACGGTATATTAAAGCCGTCCGGACGAATTAGATAATCTTGATGCTCGACACAACGCCCCATATCGTCGTGCAATTGCCAGGCAATTTGAATACAACGAGGCCAATTATCAACATCGGTAATGGGCGCTTTCCAACGCTTGGGCAAACCAGTTGTTTCGGTATCAAAGATTAAATACATAGGTGTGTTATGAAATAAAAAATAGAACTCTAAATATAAAACTATTTAGGCGTTTGAAGCCTGTAAATTATTTTAATTATGAACAAAATTATCTACGGATTTTAAAATGAAAACCACCACACGATTTGTGTTTTAATTCAATTTTGTTTT
>Ga0209534_10002534_pt1 | contig 18012 bp, 10 predicted proteins | sample COG_07_FD_184751 | JGI IMG/M metagenome (GOLD analysis project Ga0209534, IMG submission 184751) | Pelagic Microbial community sample from North Sea - COGITO 998_met_07 (SPAdes) (version 2) | ecosystem: Environmental > Aquatic > Marine > Neritic zone/Coastal water | place: Helgoland, sampling...
GGTCGAGCGTAATACTATTATTATTTAGATTAAGATCTAAATATATTTTTTGCTCAGGATCTATATGTGCAGATATTACTTCTTTTGATGAGCTAAAAGTATGTTTAAAATGTTTTTCACTTCCTTCCCAATTTACAGTCTTACTACTACCGTCTTTGAACATTATAAGTACCTCTGTACCTATTTCAAAATTTCCTTCCCTAATCGCTTCAATTGTCTTTGTAGAATTATTAATATCTACCATTTTAAAATTGATAGAACTTGTAGCATGCAATACTTGATTGAGATACTTATCTGAGTCAAAATTGCTAGTATTTTTCTCCAGTACTTCTTTGATTATTTTTCGAAGATCAGCCTCTTTGGGATGTGTAAATTTATATCTTTCGAAATAAGTTTTTATAATTTCATCCATGATGTCACTACCAATAATTCTCTCCATCGTCTTGAATGCCGTAGCCGTTTTTGCATATATCAAAGATTTAAATCCTCCATCAAATTCCCAACCTGGTCTCGCTATCTTTCCTAAGTTTGGATTTTCCATACTTACGTACTCATTACGAGATTGTTGTGCATTGCCAGATCTTGCGCCTAAAACATCAAATAATGAACTCTGATTTCCGTAGTAGTGATCCAGTATACGATCTTCAAAGTATGTAACAAATCCTTCGTCTAGCCATGCCTCTTCTTTCTCGTTGGACGCTAGCGAAGCCATGAAGTACATATGTGTAAATTCGTGTATCACCAATGATTCAACACTACGTACACTCCTGGGAATACCATAAGCCGTAGCTCCAGTAATCATCATTGGATACTCCATAAATCCACTATTAAGTGTATGCGTCGGTGGATCAACTACTGTAATTTTTGGGTATGGATATTTGCCTACATGCTTCTCTAAATATTCTAGACTTTGCTCTATCGCTTTGAGATATCTATCTGCAAATGCATAATGTTCTGGCACCATTAATATTTCTATGTCAGTATCTCCATAGGTAGAAGTGTATGTCTCATACTCTGGATAGGCTACCCAGCCAAAATCAATCAGATCATGGGCTTGAAATCTTACTAATTGTTCACCTATTGTACCTAGAACTTTACCACTAAAAGTCTTGCAACCTGAACCTCCGATCACCAAATGGTCAGAGGCATATATCTCTACATTATAATCGCCAAAGTCCGAAAAAAATTCTGTGCCTGGCATAAATTGATGACTATTCCATCCCCAGTTACCATCTACTTTTAGTTCATAGACACATACCTGAGGAAACCAATGTACGAATAAGAAAAAATCTCTAGGTCCATAACCTGACCTTACTATCGTCCGAGGAAGCTTTACATCAAAATTCATATCTAACTCGATTACTTCACCAGGCAGCAATGGCATTTCTAAAGGTATAGATAGCACAGTTTCATCTAATGCATTTCCATCATTAGGCTGAATATATTCTTGATTTTGAACAAGATCATTTCCATTTCTATCAACAGCTTGAGTTACTTCTATGTGCCCCCACTCTTTCTTAGTACGATTTTTGAGATCTTGGCCAAACATTTTTCTAGTATTCTTGAGATAGGTTGACTTAAGATCTTTGAATGCATTCATATACATATAAAACCTCAATTCCCTTAACGTATCTGGAGAAGTATTTTTCCAATTCAATTTCTGAATACATGAAGCACTTTTACCCTTATGGTCAAGATGAACTTCTATATCATAGTTAGCAATCTTTAGAGATTGCGATTGATTATAACTTGTATTACATTGGGTAAATACACAAGTATTCACAACCATGATGGTCATGAATACTAACAATGAATTTCGAAGCCATTTCTCAACCATCTATATTCGACTACTAAGTATATTTTATCCTTTTGGTCTTACTAATTTCATCTCATCGATGAGTCTGGTTGCTCCAGCACACTTATCTACTATAAATAGAATATATCTTGCATCTACCATAATATTACGGCAAATACTTACGTCGTAATTTATATCACTCATAGTACCTTCCCATACCCTATCAAAGTTGAGTCCAATTAGATTTCCATATGCATCTATAGCGGGACTACCAGAATTGCCTCCAGTCGTATGATTAGATCCTAAGAAACACACAGGAACTTTGCCTGTCTTATCAGTATACTGTCCGTAATCTTTGGTCTCGTGCAGATCGAGTAATTTCTGATTTACATCAAATTCGTAATCACCAGGCACATACTTTTCTACTATACCATCTAGATATGTAATTGGTTTATACACCAAAGCATCTCTTGGCTCATATCCTTCTACATTACCATAAGCGACACGCATCGTACTATTAGCATCAGGAAAGAATCTCTTACTCGTAAATGTCTCCATCTGCGCTTTCATATATATACGCTGTAACGAATCGATTTTCGTTTTGTTTGCATTGTAAGGAGCCGATACTCTTTCATTATATAGGGTTGACCATTCTTTGTACAATTTGTATGCAAGATCATTCTTAATTCCCTCTACTGCTCTTGCTGCTGGCATACTTAGGATCGCCATTATTTTATCCTTATTAACAAATACAGAATTGCTAAAAATATTGTCAGTAAGTTCTCTAATGGTATTAGTTGCTTTAGCATTTTTAACCGTCATTGGTTGATATTTTTCGTCTACATTATCGGCGTACATAGTTACTAACTCAGCGAATACATCATGATCTATTTCAGAGATATAATCCTTGTAAAATTCATCTAGAAAGGGCATCAATCTTGTTTTGAATCCGTTATATCCTTCTTCGCCTCCAGACTCAAAAGCTTTTACTAATCTATCCGTTACTCCTACTGTACGAAGAAGCTCAATGTTACGACTCATCACTTCACTATAGTAATCTCTAGTATATGCAAGATCCACATTAGCGACATACATTTTTTCAAACTCTGGAAGTATGTTTTTGTATTTATCTGCTGTTCTACTCTGGAAGTCAGCTTCTAGTTTTTTCTTTTTTGCTATTGCTCCAGATTTTTCCAACCCTTGGCTTTCACCAATCCACTTTTTCCAGTAGTTCGCTGTTCTCGCAAATTTTGATGAGTATTTTAATCTAATTTCTTCATCTGCTCTCATGTACTTATCTATAATCGCTAATGCATTTTCTCTAATGCTGATTTTTGCAGGATTAAGCTTTTCTACGATCTCTTCCACTGCTGGCGATGGTAGATACTGATTTGTGCGCCCTGGAAATCCAAATACCATAGTAAAATCACCTTCTTCTACTCCGTCTAATGATATAGGAAGAAAGTGCTTAGGTGTATATGGTATATTATCTTCTGAGTAATTAGCTGGTTTATTATCAGAGCTCGCATATACTCTGAATAAAGAAAAATCTCCAGTATGACGAGGCCATACCCAGTTATCCGTATCTGCACCAAACTTACCAATAGACTCAGGTGGCGCACCTACAAGTCTCACATCATTGTATACCGTAGTTACGAATGCGAAGTATTGATTGCCATTATAAAAAGGTCTTAGTAATAACTCTTGGAACTCTCCCATTTCATAATTAGCCTTGATCAGTTCTAAATTAATATCTATAGTCGATTGGCGAGTCTTAGCATTCATATCATCAGTTACGCCTATCATTGCAGTCTCTGTCACATCATCTATTCTATCTATAAATCTTACAAATAGACCTGGATTAGCTTTCTCTTCAGTATGTGATTTCGCCCAAAAACCATCTCTGAGGTAGTTGTCTGATAATGTAGAATGCGATTGTATATTACTGTAACCACAATGATGATTAGTTAGTATCAGTCCTGAGCCGGAGATCAATTCTCCTGTACAGAATCCTCCAAAGTGCACGACGGCATCTTTCAATGATCCTTGGTTTACACTGTAGATGTCTTCAGCCGAAAGCTTCATACCCATACTTTGCATTTCACCCTCGTTGAGTGATTTGATGAGTTGAGGTAACCACATGCCCCCTCCAGCAAATAAGCCTACATTGACAAAGGCAACAAGAAATGCCACTTTGATAGTCCTTACTATTTTCATTGCGATAGATTTGTATTGAATTATTTAAGTAATCGTAAAATAAGAAATATGCGCTATGATAGAAATATATAAGCAGTAAATAGTCAAAGGATATGAAAAAATAGTAGAGAAATAAACATTAAAAGCTCGTCCAAAGTTAGATTATACGATTCAAATAAATCATCATTTGTAAGAAGAGCGATGTTATTTTATCATTCACTATTTCACCTTGGAACAGTATCTGTATTTAATTAACTTGCAACACCAATTGATCACTTGTCTCAACTAGATACATGGAAAAGAAGAAAACCGCCGTAGATAAGAAAATCCTGAAAAGTGCATTTGAACTTATGTGTACTGCCAAAACGATGGCCGAAATCTATGAAAAGAACTTCAAGCATGTAAGTAAATACGTCCACGCTACGTCTAGAGGACATGAAGCGATACAGATTGCCGCAGGTATGCAATTACTACCTCAAGACTTTGTAGCTCCTTACTATAGAGATGACGCAATGCTACTCTCTATAGGTATGACGCCTTATGATCTTATGCTACAGCTTCTCGCTAAGCGCGAAGACCCTTTTAGTGGCGGTAGATCATATTACTCCCATCCAAGTCTTAGAGATGATGATAAGCCAAAAATCCCTCATCAGTCCTCTGCAACAGGTATGCAGACGATCCCAGCTACAGGAGTGGCAATGGGCTTACAATACAAGGAACTTACTAAAATCAACAAAGACAAAGCAAAGAAAGGCATATCAGTATGCTCAATAGGTGATGCGTCGATGACAGAGGGAGAAATCTCCGAAGCGATGCAGATGGCAGCACTCAAGCAACTACCAATCATATATCTAGTACAGGATAATGGCTGGGATATCTCGGCGAATGCAGAAGAAACTAGAGCAATGAATGCGGCAGAATATGCCAAAGGTTTTCCAGGTATCGAAGTAAGATCTATCAATGGTAGCGACTTTTCTAAATGTTATAACACATTAAATGAAGTGATTGATCTTGTCCGCAAAGAAAGAAGACCATTCCTCATACATGCAACGGTACCTTTGCTCAATCACCACACGTCTGGTGTACGTATGGAATGGTATCGAGATGATCTTGAAGAGCATGCCACTAGAGATCCATATCCTGTACTCCGAAAACAACTGGTTAAATCAGGGCTGACTGAGAAAAAAATAGAAGAAATAGAAGCATCTATAAATGAGCAAGTTCAAGCTGAATACGAAAAAGCGAATCAAGCTGAAGACCCTCGTCCAGAAGATCTATATACTAATGACTTTGCTCCGACGCCTATCACCATAGAAACGGGAGATAGATCACCCGCCAATGGAGAAGAAAAAGTAATGGTAGACTGTGCACTATTAGCCGTGCAAGAATTAATGGAAGACCACAAAGAATGTCTACTATATGGTCAAGATGTTGGCGCTAGACTAGGTGGAGTATTCCGTGAAGCGGCTACTTTAGCACAGAAATTTGGTGATAATAGAGTTTTCAACACACCTATCCAAGAAGCTTTTATAGTAGGTAGTACTGTTGGTATGTCCGCCGTAGGCCTCAAGCCAATCGTAGAAGTACAGTTTGCGGATTATATCTGGCCCGGACTAAATCAGCTATTTACTGAAGTGAGTAGATCATGCTATCTATCTAATGGTAAGTGGCCTGTATCTATGATACTAAGAGTACCTATTGGTGCATATGGTAGTGGAGGACCGTACCATAGCAGTAGTATAGAATCTATCTTGACTAATATTAGAGGCATCAAGATCGCCTACCCTAGTAATGGAGCTGATATGAAGGGTCTTATGAAAGCCGCATACCACGATCCTAATCCAGTAATAATGCTAGAGCACAAAGGCTTGTATTGGTCAAAAGTAAAAGGTACTGATGCTGCAAGATCGATAGAGCCTGCGAAAGACTATATCCTCCCATTCGGTATAGGTAATTTGGTGCAACAAGCCGACGAAGACAAAAAAGAAAATGGTGAATCGATACTTGTTATCGCTTATGGAATGGGAGTTCATTGGGCACTCAATGCCTCTAAGAATTACGATGGACAAGTAGGAATTTTAGATTTACGTACGCTATATCCACTAGACACAGAACTCATATACGAGCAAGCTAAAGAATATCATAGAATATTGGTGGTAACAGAAGAGCCGTCGGAAAATGGCTTTGGTCAGAGTATAGCCGCTAGAGTACAGTCAGAATGTTTTGAATCGTTAGACGCTCCGGTAAGAGTAATAGGCTCAGCTAATATGCCAGCAATTCCACTAAATGAAGTATTGGAAAAAACTATGGTTCCTTCTACTGATAAAGTCAGTAAGGCAATTGGTGATCTATTGGAGTACTAGAATACTTAAGTTATAATACGATACTGACAATCGTTTCTTGGTCTACTTGCGGTTTATTCTTGCATTGCTAAGAAAGAAAAATGTTAGACAAACCAAACCTCTAAGCATGCTTTGTTACCTGCACTCCTAAATGTTATCCAAGATTATAATTGTAATCATTTGAAGAGTTTCAAATGATTACTCGCCAACTTAAGATTGGTATTAATCCTAATTGTTTTTGCAATACTATTTCATCTTTCAAAGGATCAAAATAATAATAGGCATCGTTCTGTCGATTCATTACATTTTGGATATCTAGAGAGAAAACATTCTTCCATTTCCCTTTTTTGATGTAGCTAATTCTTAGATCAATACGATGGTAATTATTCAACCTACTAAAGTCATATTGACCATAAATCGTCTGATGTATTAGACGTGATTCATCTTCATTAATTAACATTCTTTGATAACCGTTTCTAAAATGGAAAGATGTTGTTACTCTAAGAGATTTTTCGTCTGATAGAGTCATCGATTTGTCCAGTTTAAAATTAAACATTGTTGTAAAATCTAAAGGGATAGAATGATTAAAATCATAATCCAATAGGTTTTCCATAAATGTATAATTGACATATATTTTGTAACTATTAATATCAAATCCTGCATAGACTTTAGAACCAAAAGTAATTGCATCTTCTATACTTCCTAGTGGCTGTATAGGCAGTTGTCCCAGTTCACTAAGACCAGAAATACCAGAGGTAGGACTAAAGGGCGTATCAAAAAGCAGATTACAAAAAAGCATAAATCCGTATTTCGATTTATTTACATCTAGCTTAAATGCCCATGAATTAATGCTATTCATAGATGAATTACCAAATGAAGTTACCCCATCAAATCCGCTCATACCTAGTAATTCAGGAGATACTGATTGTCTATCATTTTGTATGATAAGTGAAGTATTATAAGAATTAATCTTACCCGTATATGAAATAAACGGAAGTAAGTATGCATTGTTATTATACGATTGAATAAAGGCAGAAGATCCGATAGATAAAATTTGATTCTCATTAATATTCCATCCTAAAGTGACACGTGGACGAAGTTCCAAAAAAGCATTATCAAAAAATATAAACTTAGAAAAATCATTTAATATCGAATCAAAATATCTCGAATTCACATCAAAAATATCATAGCTGTATTGATTCGCATTAAGGCTAATTTTATAATCTATCTTATCTGTCTCCCAAGTCTTATATCCATAAAGTGACAAAATATTTTCGGTGAGTTGACTTGATGTAAATTCGCTTTCATCATCCCACATGTATCTACTCTCTCTATTTTCATCTCTAGAACTATAAGCTAAAGTTAATCTATGGTTAAATCCACTAATAGATAATGCAGTGGCAATATTTTGTGCATACAACTCTATGTCTTGTATCTCTTTGAATGTCGCAGACGAATCACTTTGAAGTAACTGTCTTTCAAAATTATTACTCGATTTACCATAAGCACATGTGACAATTATCTCTTGATCTCTCCATTTAGTTTTATACTCAGCCAATACGTCTTGATAAGTAATCTTATCTCCTCCAAAGTCAACCCCCATTTGACCCAATAATCCTACTGTAGAATATCTATAGTTAGCCAATAAAGAAGAATTTCCTTCATCAAAAACCCTATCAATTCCTGCTTCTAATCCGATCAAACTAAGATTAGCAGTAATACTATTTTGATAAGGAGATCTTAAAGACATATCCGCTACTCCGCCAATACCATGGGCTGGACCATCTATTCCTGTGTGATAGTCTAATCCACCAATTACTTGACCGCTAAATATATTGACTCCGCCAGCTGATCTGCTTATTTTATCATTAACTGTACCCGCATTACTCAAGTGATTGGGGTTGGCAATCTGCGCTCCATATAGACTCCATGTACTATAGTGGCTTGGTAAGCCATCATAAATAATGGCGTTATTCTGATCATTAGACACAGAGAATCCTGGATACTTCATCAGCAACCTACTCGGATCATCAAACGACGCCGGTGAACTCAAAAAATGAGATCTACTTAATGATACCTTCGATGGAGTAAATGACCTTTCTGCTCTGATCTCTACTGGGAGTAAGTCAACACACGTCGTATCTTGAGCAAGCAATGTAATCGACTGAATAATTAAGACAAATACTAGTAATAGATTACTTCTTTTCATAAATATCATGATTGACTATCTAATTACTATATACCTAGAAGTCCTTTAAGATACGCTTCATTCACATCACCCCCTGCAAAATCATCGAATGCTTTTTGGGTAACTTCTATAATGTGGTCTTTGATAAATGATGCTCCTTCTCTGGCGCCTTGTTCTGAAGACTTAACACAACATTCCCATTCCATTACAGCCCAACCACCAAATCCATATTCTGACAATTTGGTAAAAATGCCGGCAAAATCCACTTGTCCATCTCCTAGTGAGCGGAATCTACCTACTCTATTATTCCAACCTTGATATCCTCCGTATACACCAGATTTTCCAGTAGGATTAAATTCTGCATCCTTGACATGGAAAGCTTTGATACGCGAATGATAAAAATCAATAAACTGCAAATAATTCAATTGCTGAAGCAAAAAATGACTCGGATCATATAAGAGACATGCTCTTTTATGGTCATTTACCTTTTCTAAAAACAGCTCATAAGTCACTCCATCATGTAAGTCTTCTCCAGGGTGTAATTCATAACATATATCTACACCACAACTATCAAAATAATCCAATATCGGCGTCCATCTCTTACCCAGTTCTGTGAAAGCCATATCAACTAATCCTTCTGGACGTTGCGGCCAAGGATATACTGTTTGCCATATCAGAGCCCCTGAAAATGTAGCATGCGCCTTTAATCCAAGATGTTCACTAGCTTTACCTGCCATCATGAGTTGATTAACGGCCCAAATTTGCCTTACTTTAGGATTGCCTTTCACTTCATCCGGAGCAAACGCGTCAAACATACTATTATAGGTAGGATTGACTGCAATAAGCTGGCCTTGAAGGTGAGTTGATAACTCTGTAATCTCTAGTCCATAACTCGCAACTTTGCCCTTAAGCTCATCGCAATACGTCTTACTTTCTGCTGCTTTCTCCAAGTCGATTATCCTTGGCTCCCATGTAGGTATCTGTATACCTCTGTAGCCAAGGTCTGATACCCATTGACAGATACTTTCGAGTGAATTGTGTGGTGCTTGATCACCCATAAACTGTGCTAAAAAAATTGCAGGGCCTTTTATTGTCTTCATTTTCAATTTTTCCTTTTGATAAGATTGTGAAGATAAAATATTCTATTACTAATTCGGTCGTAGTACCTGAATTGGATTATTTGATATTTTTTCTTTCTATTTGCTAACTTTAGATTTCAAGCATAAATAAATTAGTGGCTAAAAAGAATAAAAAGAAAGCAGCGGTAACAAAGACACCAAAGTCAAAAACTGTCATCCAGCCAATAGTACCGCATATGCCACAAGATTACTCTTTCTGGAAAGATAACTGGTTGAAAGCAAGTATTCTATTTATACTTTGTGGATTACTATATTTCCAAGGTATAGATTATGGATACGTATTAGATGATGTTATCGTGATCAAAGATAATCAGTTTACATCCAAAGGTGTAGCTGGCGTCTGGGATATACTTACCAACGAAAGTATGACTGGATATTTTGGCGAACAGAAAAATCTAGTCCAAGGAAGTAGATATCGCCCATTATCATTAGTAACCTTCGCATTAGAGGTAGAAGCATTTGGTATGTCACCAAGAGTAGGTCATATCAATAATATCGTATTCTATGGCCTTACTTGTATGATTATATTTTGGATGCTATACTTACTATTGCTAAATAGAGATAAAAATAGAGATACCTTTATTGGCTTGGCCTTCATCACTGCTCTAATATATACACTTCATCCAGTGCATACAGAGGCTGTAGCGAATATAAAAGGACGAGACGAAATAATGGCGATGCTATTCTCTGGATTGACCGTAATCTCAGTAATGCATTATGTTAATAGCAAGAAATTATGGCAATTGATAATTGCAGTATTCATGTTTTTCTTGGGCCTTTTATCTAAAGAAAACACAATTACATTCTTAGCAATCATCCCTGCAGTAATGTATTTTTTCACATCTTCGAAGATTAAAGACTACTTTAAAGTAATGGGCTTATTATTAACAACTACTATAGCTTATCTCATATTGAGGTTCAATGTGGCAGGAGTACCGGACTTTAGTATGGAAATCACAGATGTAATGAATAATCCATTCTACGGAATGACTGGTGGGCAGAAGTTAGCTACAATATCTTATACGCTACTCAAATATATTGGTCTGAGTGTAGCCCCAATCCATTTATCACATGATTACTATCCATATGCTATTCCGATATTAAATTGGGAAGACTATAAAGCGATTTTAGGACTCTTAACACATCTTGGATTAGCAGCTGTTGTATTTTGGAAATGGAAAAGTAAATCAATTACAAGCTTCGCAATAATTTTCTATCTAGCAGCACTGAGTATTGTGTCTAATGTGGTTGTCAATGTAGGTACATTTATGAATGAGAGATTCATATTTATATCGACTGTAGGTTCTTGTCTGCTGATCGTATATCTACTTAGAGAAAAATTATGTAATTGGAAATCACCAATCGGTAAGTATATCGCTTATGGAATTCTGGGAGTGATGATAATTGGATACGCATACAAAACGTTCACACGCATACCCGCTTGGGAATCTGCGCTGACGCTCAATCAATCCGCTGTAAAAGTATCGACTAATAGCGCTAGAGCAAATTCGTTTATGTCTACTGCCCTTTATAATAATGCAAGAGCAGAAAGCGATCGAGAAAAGAAAAAGGTAATGCTCATAAAAGGGATGCAATATTCTAATAAAGCTGCAGCTCTCATACCTAATTATAAAAATGCACAACTTATGCGTGCAGGTATGGCAAGTGAATTATATAAATTAGATCAGAATCTACCAAAGCTATTGGCAACATTAAAAGATGCAGGATCTAACAGACCAGATATTCCATTCATCGTAGAATATATTGAATACTTAAGAGGGAACCGTATGTCAGACGATGCAATTATTAATTTCTACTATGATCTAGGCTACAACGAACTCCTTCTCAAAAAAAATAATAGTAAATGGGCAATGCATTACCTTGGTAAAGCATATGAAATCACAAAAACCAATACTATTGTGAATAAGGCAATTGGTGATACATACAAGATGATAGGAGACAATGCAAATGCCAATAAATTTTATCAATCTGCCCGAGTGGAATAAAAACGTTAGTGATAGAGGATATTTGTTCAGCATACAAATAAAAAATAGACCAATAACATTAATTAAATATTCTAAATCTAACTTAAAATTAAAATTTTCATCAACTAGAATTACAAATCTATTTTTATTTATTTTTTCTAAAAGCTCAAACCGCCGATAAAAAATAGTAATCAATTCATATTTAATAACGAAAGTAAAAACAAATTAGAATGTCATTACTTCATCAAATTGCGATCACTAAGATCAACAATGTAGGTCCAGTATCTGCCAAGTCAATAATTGCACACCTCGGATCACCTGAAGCACTTTGGTCAGCCAGCGCAGCAGATCTTGTCGCTATACCTCAAATTGCTCAGATCACCGCACAACAAATATTGAGCGATAGAGATGATGCATTGTCTAGAGCAGAAATAGAACTAAAATTCATTGAGAAAAACAAGGTCTCTACATTGTACTACCTCAATGATGATTACCCTCGCCGACTCAAGTATTTTGATCAGAGTCCTGTTATGCTATACTATCAAGGCTCAGCCAACCTTAATCCACAGCGAACTATTGGTATCGTGGGCACACGTAAGCCAAGCGAATACGGAGTCATACAATGTGAGAAAATAGTCGAAGGGCTCAAAACATATGGAGTGAGCATTATCAGTGGATTGGCATATGGAATAGACACTACCTCGCATCGTAAGTCTGTAGAGACCGGCCAAGAAACTATTGGTGTACTTGGACACGGACTAGATATGGTTTACCCAGCTACCAACAGAAAACTAACTCAAAAAATGGTAAATCACGGTGGCCTTCTTACAGAGTTTGGCCATGACAGTAAGCCAGATCGAGAAAATTTTCCTCTACGTAATCGTATCATCGCCGCTCTGAGTGACGCTGTTATTATCGTAGAATCCGCATTAAGAGGAGGATCTATTATTACCGCTACATTTGCAGATTCCTATAACAAAGATGTGTTTGCCGTACCAGGTAGAGTCAATGATGAAATGTCAACAGGACCTAACAAACTAATCAAATCACACAAAGCTCACATGATAGAATCAGCGAAAGACATTGCCTATATCATGCGATGGGATGAGATTAATAATCAACCTATACAAGCGCAACTATTTGTAGAATTATCGGATAGAGAACAATCAATAGTAGATTATATCAGATCGCATAAAGAACTTCCTATAGATACGCTACAGCATCTGATGCAGATCCCTGCGTCAGAGCTATCCTCGATATTGATCCAATTAGAATTTAAAGGGATAGTGAGGCCTTTGCCAGGAAAGAGATATATGATGCAATAAAGTATTGTAGCCTTAGAAGAGAAAAAAGGTCATTGAATTAACTTCAATGGCCTTTCTATATATTTTTTGCATTTATCATACCTACATCGCCTTGATTTTCGATATCAGCTCTTCCGTCGCACTAGGGTCACTACCCTCTTCTCCTGCCAATTTAACAGATTCTTCCGCGGCCTTCAAAGCTTCATTTTTCTTCCCTAACTTGTACAGTATAGATGCCTTAGTATCAAGATTAAAAGAATTTTTTTCTTGTTCAATAGACTTATTGATCCATGATTCTGCTTGAGCCAACAATAACCTATCATCACTCAATTCATAAATTCTCCAAGCGTGTGCATTGAGGCTCTTAAAACTAAGAGCGGGATTACTAGCCATAAATAATTGAACATCAGCCAAGTACTTCTGTTCGTTGATTTCTCCTGGCGAATACATAAGATTATTGAGATAGTATCCGATAGCTCTTTCATCTGCATGATCTACACCAAAGTACTTAGCAAAGTGAGTTGTCAGTGCCTCTTTATCTGTAGTATCTACTTGCTTTGACCTTACATCCGAACTAGCAGCAAAAGAGATTTTATCCTCTACTTTCTGCATACCTATTTCGGCTTCAAACAGATCTTTATTAGCAATCATATATTGAAAAAGTTTAGAATCGAGCGATGCCTTTGAGTAATCAAATAACACTTTTATATTCTTTGAAGTGTTCCAATTTTTCTCTTGTTCAATATAAGCCTGTGTCACTTCATCATACCCACTCATACCAGCCATAGTTAGTGCATCGGCATAATTAAGTAAGAATTTTTGATCTTTCTCACCTGATTCGAATCGATTTTGCAATGTGATTACTTGTTGGCTTGGATCAGAAGCAGACTGACCTAATTTTAAGAATCTTTTTTCATCTTGAAAACCCAAAGAACGGTGTACAAGATCTCCCCTAGCATTCAAAAACAAAAGAGATGGATATCCTCGCACAGAATGCTTTTGCGCAAAAGTTGGCCCTTTGCCTTTTTCCATGTCCATCTTAAGGTTTACAAAATTATCATTGTAGAATTTGGCAACTTCCTCATCTTTGAATGTAGTACGATCCATCATTTTACAGGGCCCACACCAAGTGGTATAGGCATCAACGAAAATTATTTTATCAGCATTAGTTGCTTGCACTTGTGCCTTAGTCAAGTCTGCTAGAATAAATCTTATACTATCAACTTCTTGTGCAAATATTGATACACTAGCAAATAGCCCTATTGTGATTAAGAATAACTTCATAAGTTTCTTTTTGCTAATTGAAAAAATTACAATTATATCTGAAATTCCCATCTAAAGATAAAAGGTATTAGAACTTTCAATAGTTATTTAAAATCTATTTAATTTACAGTCCTAAACCTAATTAGACATTTCATAGTTAATAAAATTTATCAGGTCAGGATATTTCGACTGAAGACTAGAAATATTATTTCTATCTACTATTCTACCATCTATATATGTTTCTATAGAAATACTATTATACTGATTAGTACTTGTCAGTCTTGATTTAGCAGATCTCGCATGGGAATATGTCTCGAATATCCCCACGGTATATTGGTAATTTTCAGTACCTATTTCTTTATCTATCATAACATCAGATTCAATTCTGATAATAGGATCTTTATACATTTGCTTAGTTGCAATTAGCGAGATCTTATACTTTAATCCTGATTGAAAAGCAGTAAATTTTTTGGCTTTTTTGTCTTTAGATTGATCCGGGATAGATGGATTATTATAAATAACCCTAAGAGGGACTTCAGATGGCGCTACTATTCTCAGCTCCAATCTTCTGTTATACTTGTTGGATAGTATTACGTTACTTGAGGATACAATGCTGTATTGTGTACCTACACCTCTCAGAAAAATTCTATTTGAAGAAATTCCGTTCTGTTTGAGGTAATCGGCTGCCTTTTCAGCTCTTTTAATTGAAAAATAAAGATCAAATTCTGGTAGACCTTCTTTCACTGCATGGCCTGTTATTTCTACACTCGCTTCAGGAAAAATTTTAAGTGTTTCTATTACTCTATTAAGTTGGGTCAGATTCTGAGGATTTATAATATTCTCAGATGCACCGTATAATAATGAAGCAATTACCACCTCCCTTTTTTTCATTCCTGAATAATCTTTCTTCTCCTCTGCTTCTACTACGACTTCTTCTTCTGATTCTATAATTACACCTATTGAATCCTTTTTATCCTCTTTTGCAATCGCTATTTCTTCAGCTTTCGAGACTTCTTCCAAAAGTTTACTTTCTCTTACTTTGAGAAAAGGTACAGTATAAATCAGATTCATTTGATCTTGAATCTGATTTTTAAAATATACCATAAATAAATCATGCCCACCCATAGACTCTACTCTGTTAGATGACATCATTCCAGATAAACCATCTGCGGCTAATCTAAAGTATATATCATCTCTAGAAGAATTGATCGGCAATCCGAGATTAGCTGGTTTTGACCATTTGCTTGTCTCTAATCCAAAGTCTGATTCGTAGACATCATATCCACCCATACTATTAATTCTATTAGAACTAAAATATAGCTTACTACCATTACTAGTTAAGTATGGTGTGATTTCGTCAAAAGAGCTATTAATCTCAGGACCCAAATTAATCGGATCAGACCAAACTCCGTCTTCTTTAGTAAGAAAATAGAGATCATATCCACCATAACCTCCTTTTCTAATACTTGAGAATAGGTATGTATTATCGTCAAAGACCCGAATATCTCTATCGCCCAAATCTCCTACTATAGGACATTGCATTACTCTAGGAAATTTTACTAGTTCTCTGTCTATTCTAAAAGTATCTGTCAGAAAAGATCCTTCTTTAAAATCATTAGTTTTAAGATAATAGAGAATTTCTCCACCCCTACTAAAATCTTGAATAATATCATGTCTTGGTGTATTGAGAACAGGATCGATACTTGAAACAAAATTCCAATTACCTCCTGTAGTTTCTATTGCATACATATCAGATGAATATGAGCCATAGATATTATCCTTAGTACCATCCTCAGATCTTAGTCCTCCTGTACTACCATTTCTATTAGATGAAAAGTAATATTTATTGGGGTTACCAGGGCTCTGCAATGCTGATAATTCATCATATATAGTATTCACTGATTCCCCTAGATTCTCTACAAATGCTCTTTGATCTACATATTTGTAGTCTTTGGCAAATCCACATCTTTTGATCTTATGGATTGTCTCATTTCTCTCTGGAGAATCTTTATCTATAAATCGCAAATAGTTTTTATAAAAACTAGTAGCCTGTTCATACTTGCCTTGAGTCAAGTAATTATCGGCCATATAAACATATAATCTCTTGTCACGATTTCCATTGCTATAGGAATCGATAAGGGACCTGAGTGAAAGATCTATTTCTCCAACATGATACGCGGCAATACCTTTATAAAGCAAATTTTCTTTTGTGCTTTTGAGTCCTTTATAAAGCTCAAGGGCCTCTCTGTATTTTTCTGCTTTGAAGTACTTCTCTGCCTGTCCGTCTAAGCCTCTAACATAGGACTGAACATTGACTAAAACAGTATCTTCTACAAGCAAATTACTTGATCCACAAGAAGAAAAGATTATTGTCAATAAAATAATACTTAAAGCTCCGGTAATACAAAGAAATATATGTTTCATTATATTTTCTGATCTACATCGAACTGTTCAAGGTAGTCAGCTATCCTCTTGAGGAAGGATCCTCCAAGCATGCCATCTACAACTCTATGGTCGTACGATAGTGATAAAAACATCATCTGCCTGATAGCTATGACGTCTCCATATTCTGTTTCTACTACTGCTGGTTTTTTGCGGATGGCTCCTACTGCTAATATAGCTACTTGAGGTTGATTGATGATAGGTGTACCCATCACATTTCCAAATGTACCTACGTTCGTCATTGTAAATGTTCCCCCTTGTATTTCATTTGGAGACAAATTATTTGTTCTCGCTCTACCGGCTAAGTCATTTACTTTCTTAGTAAGACCTACCATATTGAGAGTATCTGCATTTTTAATTACTGGTACTATTAAATTACCACTAGGTAGAGCCGCTGCCATTCCTATATTGATATCCTTTTTCATAATGATGCTTGTACCATCTACTGATGCATTTACACCTGGAAAGTCCTTTATCGCTTTCACTACTGCTTCTATGAATATAGGAGTAAACGTAATTTTCTCTCCATGATTCTTTATAAATTCTCCTTTTACAGAGTTTCTCCAATTCACTAAGTTAGTTACATCAGCCTCTACGAATGATGTTACGTGAGGAGACGTATGTTTACTCATTACCATATGGTCAGCTATCAACTTACGCATACGATCCATCTCAATGATCTCAACATTGCCTGTCGCACTAACATTACTTGATGCAGTTGATACATTTGTTGATGCTTTTGGAGCTGACACAGTCTTTACTACCGCTGGTCCAGCTACCGAGGTCGTTGGTGCTCCAGATCTATTTACTACATATGCTAGCAAATCTTTTTTAGTTACTCTGCCTTTAGCCCCTGAACCGGGTACAGATTCTAGTTCAGATAATGCTATTCCTTCTGATGCCGCAATATTTTTCACTAAGGGAGAGTAGAATCTCTTACTATCGCCTACTCCATTGCTTGAGGATGCTACATTAGCCGAAGCCGCTGGTACTACTGCTGCTTTTACAGCTGCTGCTTGCGCTGCTGCTGGTGACGCTGTCACTGAAACGCTAGCGGATGGAGATGCACTTTCTCCTTCTGTAGCTATTATAGCGATCACAGTACCAATTGGCACTACGGCATCTACTTCAAACAATATTTCAGATAGTACTCCTACTACAGGTGATGGTATTTCGGAGTCTACTTTGTCCGTAGCTATCTCGAGTACAGTCTCATCTAAATCAATCGTATCACCTACACTTTTAGTCCAATTGAGGATAGTCGCTTCCATGATACTTTCGCCCATTTTTGGCATGATTAACTCTACTTTAGCCATATTTTCAGTTTATGTTTATTTCAAAATTGGTCAACTACGTAT
>Ga0209534_10002535_pt1 | contig 18004 bp, 18 predicted proteins | sample COG_07_FD_184751 | JGI IMG/M metagenome (GOLD analysis project Ga0209534, IMG submission 184751) | Pelagic Microbial community sample from North Sea - COGITO 998_met_07 (SPAdes) (version 2) | ecosystem: Environmental > Aquatic > Marine > Neritic zone/Coastal water | place: Helgoland, sampling...
TAGTTAATGATGCAACCTCTAAAGCAGAAATTGAGGCAGAAAAAATACTAACCTCTGCTTCTAAAACTATTGAAAACGATGTAAACAAAGCCAAAGAAGAGCTCAGGCACAAAATGTCAGAGTTGATTATAGAGACCTCAGAGAAAATCTTGGGTGAAGAAATCACGCCTGATAAACATCAAGAGCTTCTTGCAAAAGCCGCATCAGAACTATAAAAAATGATTGAATTGTCTCCACTTGCTCGACCTTATGCTAAAGCTGTATTTTCTGCAGCCCTAGATATAGGCAAACAAGGCGAGGTGGCCAAAGAGCTTTCAACCCTTTCTTCAATTGCACAAACCAAAGAGGTTACAAGCTTGATTGCAGACCCAGAGCTCTCCAAGGTTGAAATAGCAGAAACGATAGTTAACCTTCTTCAAGATGAGATGGGCGACATTTCTACAAAGATGATTGAACTGCTTGCTGAAAACAAAAGGTTAAATCTCATCGAAGCAATTTATACAAGCTACCAAGAGCTTTTAGAAGAGCATAATAAAACAAGTTCAATCGTTGTGAACGTTGCAAACCAACCTTCTGATCAAAATAAAGCAGCGATCGTAGAAAAACTTTCAGCCTCTTATGGCGTAGGTTCGATAATAGAGTTTTCAGAAGACTCATCCATTATGGGTGGGCTTTCTATAAAGATTGGGGATGAAACACTAGATCTCTCCATTCGAGGTAAAGTCAAAAAATTAGTAAACCAATTAAATTTTTAAGGTAAAAAAATGAGCCAATTAAATCCATCAGAAATATCCAGCGTTTTAAAAGAAAAGATTGCGGGACTAGACCTTTCAGCAGAAAGAAAAAATGAGGGCATTATCGTTAGCGTATCTGACGGTATTGTTAGAATCCATGGAATGGGCGACGTTATGTATGGAGAGCTCATTGAATTTGAGAACGGTGTTCTTGGACTGGCTCTTAACTTAGAGCAAGACTCTGTTGGAGCGGTAGTTTTGGGCGATTACCTAGGGCTAGTAGAGGGTCAAAAAGCATTATGTACTGGTAGAATATTAGAGGTTCCTGTTGGAGAGGCTTTATTGGGTCGAGTGGTCGACGCTTTGGGAGCTCCAATTGATGGCAAGGGCGAAATTAAAACAGATGAAACGGCTCCAGTAGAAGTGGTTGCACCAGGCGTAATCGCGAGACAATCAGTAGATCAACCCGTACAAATTGGACTAAAAGCTGTTGATGCTATGGTGCCAATCGGTCGAGGCCAAAGAGAATTAATTATTGGCGATAGGCAGACTGGAAAGACTGCTGTTGCGATTGACGCAATCATCAATCAAAAAGGTACAGGCATCAAATGTATTTATGTTGCGATTGGGCAAAAGCAATCCACAGTTGTAAATGTGGTTAAAAAACTAGAAGAGCACGGAGCCTTAGAGCACACAATTATTGTATCTGCGTCAGCGTCTGATCCAGCTCCTATGCAATACCTATCTGCATATTCTGGTTGTTCAATGGGTGAATATTTTAGAGACAAAGGTGAGGACGCACTTATTGTTTATGATGATCTATCCAAACAAGCAGTAGCGTATAGACAGGTCTCACTATTACTTAAAAGACCTCCAGGAAGAGAGGCTTATCCAGGAGACGTGTTCTACCTTCATTCAAGATTATTGGAAAGAGCTGCAAGAGTGAATGCAGACTATGTAGAGAAAGCAACCAATGGAAAAGTGAAAGGCAAAACCGGCTCATTAACCGCCTTGCCAATTATTGAAACTCAAGCCGGAGATGTTTCAGCATTCGTTCCAACAAACGTAATTTCTATTACAGACGGACAAATATTCCTTGAAACAGATCTATTTAATTCAGGCGTAAGACCAGCGATTAATCCGGGCATCTCTGTTTCTCGAGTTGGTGGTGCAGCGCAAACCAAGATCATGAAAAAATTAAGTGGCGGGGTTAGAACAGCTTTGGCCCAATATAGAGAGCTTGCTGCCTTCTCACAATTTGCATCTGATTTAGATGAGGCAACCAAAGCACAGCTAGCAAGAGGCCAAAGAATTACCGAGCTCATCAAACAAAAACAATATGCGCCTATGAGCGTTGCTCAACAATCTTTGAGTATTTTTGCTGCTGATAGGGGCTTCATGGACGACGTAGAAGTAGAAAAAATAGGAAGCTTTGAAGAAGCTCTCCATAGCTTTTTTACCTCTGAAAAACCTGATTTAGAAAAAAGCATCAATGATACAGGCGATTGGAATGACGATATTGAGAAACAATTTACAGAAGTTGTAGAGCAATTTAAAAAAACCCAAACGTTTTAATTTAGAAAGATAATGGCAAATACCAAAGAAGTTAGAAAGCAGATTGCGAGCATAAAAAGCACGCAAAAGATTACTGCTGCTATGGAAATGGTTGCCGCCAGTAAGATCAGAAAAACTCAAAGCGAAATGCAGCTTGGAAGGCCTTATTCTGAAAAAATTAAAGAGGTTATCTCGCATATCGCAACGTCAAGTTCAGAGTATTCACATCCTTTTTATGAAAATAGAGAAGCAAAAAAAGCTTGCTTCATAGTTGTTAGTTCAGACAAGGGTTTGTGTGGTGGATTAAATATCAACTTATTTAAAAATGTTATTCAAAAAGCTGCAGAGCTGAATAATCAAGGGGTTGAATCGAGCTTCGCATTAATTGGTGTAAAAGCAGCGAATTTCTTTAAAGCTGTCGGTGGAAATGTGGTGGCGAATGTTCAAAAGCTTGGAGATAAGCCTGATCCAGATATGCTAATAGGCCTAACAAAAACTGTGCTTGATCTTCATAAAGACAATGAAATAGATCAGGTGTATATATGCAGCAATAAGTTTGTGAACACTATGACTCAACAACCAGGCGTTCAACAACTCATTCCTCTTCCAGCGATAGAGGATGACGGATTGACCTCAACTCACTGGGATTATATTTATGAGCCTGAGGCAAAGGAATTGCTAGAAGGCTTAATGACAAGGTACATCGAGTCTCTTATTTATCATGCTGTTGTAGAAAACAATGCATGTGAACAAGCGGCAAAGATGTTAGCAATGAAAAATGCTACCGAGAACGCAGGGGATTTGATTAAAGAATTAGAACTTTTATATAACAATGTAAGACAGGCAGCCATTACTCAAGAATTATCTGAGATAGTTGGCGGAGCAGCTGCTGTTTAAGGAGAAAAAAATGAGTAACGGTTTAATAACACAAATTATCGGAGCGGTTATTGATGTTGAGTTTGAAAAAACTAACATCCCTAAAGTCTATGAGGCCATAGTAATTTCAGATACTGGAACAGTGCTTGAGGTTCAACAGCAACTTGGCGATGGAATCGTTAGAGCTATTGCCATGGGAACAACCGAAGGGCTCAAAAGAGGTTTGTCAGTTACAAGAACCAATGCGCCTATTTCAGTGCCTGTTGGAGAAAAAACGCTTGGCAGAATCATGGATGTATTGGGCAACCCTATTGATGAATGCGGCCCTATCGGCGCCGAAGAAACCATGCCAATTCACAGAAAGCCCCCAAGCTATATGGATCAGTCGCTCTCGGACGATCTGCTTGAAACAGGAATTAAAGTTATTGACTTAATATGTCCGTTCGCCAAAGGTGGAAAAGTTGGGCTGTTTGGTGGAGCCGGTGTTGGAAAAACAGTAAACATGATGGAGCTTATTAATAACATTGCTACTGAGCACTCAGGCCTATCAGTATTTGCTGGTGTGGGAGAAAGAACAAGAGAAGGAAATGATTTCTACTACGAAATGCAGGAATCTGGTGTTGTTAATGTAGAAAAACCAAGTGAATCAAAAGTAGCCATGGTTTATGGTCAGATGAATGAGCCTCCTGGAAACAGATTAAGAGTTGCGTTAACGGGCCTTACAATGGCTGAAAAATTCAGAGATGAAGGAAGAGACGTCTTGTTATTTATTGATAACATCTATAGATATACTTTGGCCGGAGTAGAGGTATCAGCTTTGCTTGGAAGAATGCCATCAGCTGTGGGCTATCAGCCTACGCTTGCCGAAGAAATGGGCGCGCTGCAAGAAAGAATCACCTCAACAAAAGATGGTTCTATTACATCTATTCAGGCTGTGTATGTTCCTGCAGATGACTTAACAGACCCATCTCCAGCGACAACCTTTGCTCATTTGGATGCAACAGTTGTGCTATCAAGACAAATTGCTGAGCTAGGAATTTATCCAGCTGTGGATCCATTGGATTCTACAAGCAGGCAGCTTGATCCATTGGTTGTAGGCGAAGAGCATTACAACGTAGCTCAAGGCGTTCAAGGTGTTTTACAAAAATACAAAGAATTAAAAGACATTATTGCCATTTTAGGTATGGACGAGCTGTCTGAAGAAGACAAACTAGCAGTATCAAGAGCAAGAAAGGTTGAAAGATTCTTATCACAACCCTTCACTGTTGCTGAGGTATTTACAGGCTCTCCTGGTAAATATGTGAAATTAGAAGATACCATCAAATCCTTTAAAGGAATTTTAGCCGGAGATTACGATGATCTTCCTGAGCAAGCTTTTTACATGGTTGGGTCCATTGAAGAAGCTGTTGAAAAAGCTAAAACTTTATAACATTATAAATAATGTCCACGATTAAAGTCAGCATAGTTTCATCAAGTGAAGAAATTTATTCTGGCGAAGGTACTATGGTTTTTGCAACTGGATCTCTTGGAGAGATTGGTATTGCCCCTGGGCATACCCCCCTTCTTACTGGATTAGCCCCTGGACCAGTTAGGGTTCAAAACGGAGACGACGAGCAAACATTTTTTTGCTCCGGTGGCTTTATTGAGATTCAACCAGACATTGTGACTTTTTTATCTGATCGCGCAGAAAGAGCTGATTCTATGGATGAGGCAGAGGCAATCAAAGCCCAAGAACAAGCTGAAAAAAATATGCATGATCAAGAATCAACCCTTGATTACACCAAGGCAGCAGCCCAGCTTGCTGAAGCGGCAGCAAGAATCAAAACCATTCAAAAATTAAGAAAAAACAAGTAAGGTACTTGTATCAACTTTAATTTTTAAGTTCATTGAATATTCACACAATTATCCTTGCGGCTGGCAAAGGCACTAGGATGAATACCAATCTTCCAAAAGTCATGCAACCTCTTGGGGGCAAAACAATTATCTCTCATGTGATTGATACAGCTCAAAAAGTGAGCGACCACATTACCTTAGTAGCGGGCTACAAAAAAGAAGTTCTTAAGCAATTTATTGGAGCATCCTATCCTAATGTGAGCTCAGTAGATCAAGATGAGCAGCTTGGAACAGGGCATGCCGTTAAGCAAGCCTCACACTTGATAGCCCCAAACCAGAAAATTTTAATTCTATATGGCGATGTTCCTTTGATTTCAGAGGCAACCATACAAGCATTAATTTCTGAAACCACTGATTGTTGCCTCTTATCTATGTTGCCAGATGATCCAACGCCTTACGGCAAGGTAATAAAGGACTCCTCAGGACATGTTATTAAAATTACCGAACAAAAAGATGCATCAGACGAAGAAAGAAAAATACCAGAAGTTTTCACTGGAATTATGATCGTAAACGGAGAGATGCTTGTTGCAGCTCTTGATGATATAAATAATGACAATGCCGCCAGTGAATACTACCTTACTGACCTGGTCGAGATACTTTCCTTAAAAGGGGTTAAAATAAATTGTATTCAAGCAAACCCAGACGAGGTTGTGGGGGCAAACAATAAAAAAGAACTCCATCAGCTTGAGTCTATTTTAAGAAATATGAAATCTGAACAGCTACTAGATCAAGGGATCACTCTAATGGATGCATCGCGCACTGATCTTCGCGGAGAAGTTTCTGCTGGCAAAGATTGCAGCATAGATGTGAATGTTATTCTTGAGGGCAAGATTATCCTTGGAGAAAATGTAACAATTAAATCCAACGTTATTCTTTGCGATGTCACCATCGGAGACAATTCAGTTATTGAGGCCTTCTCTCATTTAGCTTCTGCAATAGTTGGATCTAATTGCAGCATAGGACCTTATGCAAGACTCCGAGAAGGTTCTGAGATTGGCAACAATGCCAAAATTGGTAACTTTGTTGAAACAAAGAAAACAAAACTAGGCGAGGGCGCTAAAGCAAGCCATTTAGCCTACCTCGGTGATGCAGACATAGGCGATAACGCAAATATTGGAGCGGGAACCATTACCTGCAATTACGACGGCACAAACAAACACAAAACTACTGTTGGAGAAAACAGCTTTATTGGAACCAACTCATCATTAGTTGCCCCTGTTAATATCGGCAAAGGAGCATACGTTGGAGCTGGCTCCGTAATAACAAAAGATGTGCCCGATGAATCTTTGGCCGTAGCTAGAGGCAAGCAAGTCATTAAAGAAGACTGGGCAAAAAACAAAAAATAATATGTGTGGAATTATAGGCGCAGCCTCATCTCGTAACGTTGGCAAGTTATTGGTTCAAGGCTTACATAAAATGGAATATCGAGGCTACGATTCAGCAGGTATAGCGCTGCATCAAAAAGATAGCATTTTTAATCTTAGAAGCCTTGGAAAAGTTAAATTGCTTGAAGATGGAATGATTCATGAGCGTCCAAAAAGTAAACTTGGTATTGCTCATACCCGTTGGGCCACTCACGGCAAACCATCCCAAGAAAATGCACATCCTCATGCCTCAAGCGGAGAGATACACATTGTGCACAACGGAATTATTGAAAACTACTTGGAATTAAAAGAGCAGCTGGCTGCGGATGGATATGAATTTTCTTCTGAGACTGATTCAGAAGTAATTGCCCATTTATTGCATCAGCATTTCAAAGTTTCAGGTAACCTTTTGGATGCAATGCATGAAGCGATTAAAGAGTTAGACGGAGCTTATGCTATTGCAGCTATTCACATTAACGAAAAAAGTAGACTGATAGTCGCAAGAAATAAAAGTCCTTTATTGATTGGTGTTGGTATAGAAGAAAACTTTGCAGCCTCTGATCCTTTGGCTTTATCCCAACTTACCAATCAATTTGTATTTTTAGAGGACGGCGACGTTGCGGAAATAGACAAAGAAACTTATCAAGTCTATACATCCAAAAACTCTCAGGTCACAAGAGAGATCACCGAAATTGATATTGCAGTGAATGCTGTGACGAAAGGCGAGTACTCTCATTTCATGGAAAAAGAAATTTACGAACAACCAGACGCTGTTGCTAATACTATTGATGGAAAGTTAGGCGATGACGATGTTTTAGATAATATTTTTGGAATAGGCTCCTCAGAGGTCTTTGGTAAGATTAAAAGAATACAGTTTGTTGCATGTGGCACAAGCCTTCATGCCGGAAAAGTTGGAAGATTTTGGTTTGAAAAAATTGCCAAAATTCCGTGTTATGTCGATTTTGCCAGCGAGTATCGTTATCGAGAGCCATTGGTAGAAGATGGCACATTGTTTGTAACTATTTCTCAATCTGGAGAAACAGCAGATACTCTTGCGGCCCTAAGGTACGCGCAAGAAAAAGGTTACCTAAGCACTCTTTCAATTTGTAACGTGCCAACTAGCTCTTTGGCAAGAGAATCAGAGCATGTACTATTCACAAACGCTGGCCCAGAAATAGGTGTTGCTTCAACAAAAGCCTTCACCACACAGCTGGCTGGACTCATGTTGCTGGCCATGTCTATAGCAAAAAGCTTAGATCAGGACAAAGACTTGAGAAAAAATTTAGCCAATGAGTTAAGAGCTTTGCCTGCAGCGATCAAAGAAACTTTAAAGCTTTCTGACGAAATTTTAAAAATTGTTCCAAACATTGCCGATAAGCACAATGCTCTATTTTTAGGCAGAGGAATGTTCTTTCCGATTGTTCAAGAGGGCGCACTAAAGCTTAAAGAAATCTCATATATTCACGCAGAAGCATACCCAGCAGGTGAGCTTAAGCATGGACCGCTGGCTTTAGTAGACGATCAAATTCCAGTGGTAGCACTCTCTCCAGAAGATACTTTGACAGAAAAGCTGGTTTCTAATCTAGAAGAGGTCAAAGCCAGAGGTGGAACTCTGTATGTATTTGGCGGCGGTAATTCTAAAATTAACATTGAGAGAGGAGCCTTTATTCAGATGCCAAAATGCAGCGAGTTACTGGCACCCATTATCTACACTATCCCACTTCAAATTCTTGCCTATCAAGTGGCATGCCAAAGAGGCACAGACCTTGATCAACCAAGAAACTTAGCCAAATCAGTCACGGTGGAGTAGTTTTAAACAGTGATTAAGTTTATAAAAAAATATGAATTTTGGATTTTAATAATTTTTGCCATATCAATGTATTTATTTGAAAGTTTATTTGGCATCGATGGTCTCCATGATGTTGGAACGGTATTTTTTTTAATAGCAATTATTTCTCTTTCAATGAAAAAATTTATGAACAAAAATAGTGGAGAATGAAAGTCGAGGTTCACGTACTCCGTTACGGTGGAGTAGCTTTAAACAGAAAGGCATTTTAAATGTCACATGCGATAGAGGCGAAACAAGCCCATACCTTTTTATTAATAGCATCAAAAAAAGCACATCATGAAAGCTTTCATACATTTTTGAAGGCCGTCGACATTATCTCCCTAGAATCCAGAATTGATAAATCCCTCTCCCTGAAACATTTCTTAGTAAAAACAATTATCAGCCAACAAGTCTCTGTAAAAGCTGCGGCCTCTATATGGTCAAAGGTAAAAAATGTACTAGATCACCACCCACCGGCCATTTCCATTGACCTGTTAAGAGATCAAGGCCTATCTAAGCCAAAAGCTTCATATGTCTTGGGTATCATGCAAAATACGGAGTTAGAAAAACTAAGCATTGCTGATCTAAAAAAATTATCACTGGGTGAGCTATCCCAGTCTCTGCTGGCTCTCAAGGGAGTCGGCCCCTGGACTTTGGGTGTTGTTCGAATGTTTTATGTGCAAGACACAGATGTCTTTCTAGAGGGAGACTTGGGAATTAACAAGGCTTTGGAGCATTTTTTTAAATCTAAAAAATATAGCGGGAAGCACTATGCACCTTATAGAACTTATCTCTGCCTTTATCTGTGGAAGAGCTTAAGCAATGAAACTAATAAGTAAAAATTTTTGCTACGAACTGCCCAATAACATCATTTAATTGATCTAAGAGACCTAACATTAGATTCAATAAATTTCATAATAGCGGCTGCGACATTAATTCCAGAGGTTGATTCTATTCCCTCTAGCCCAGGCGAGCTATTTACCTCAAGTACTTTTGGGCCGTCATTGGTTCTTATAATATCAACACCTGATACATTTAAACCAAGAACCCTGGAGGCTCGAATAGCAATATCTCTTTCTTCTTTTGTGATCTCAACTGCGCTGCCAGATCCACCAGCATGAAGGTTGGACTTAAACTCACCTTCCGCTGCTGTCCTTAACATTGAAGCCACAACTTTTCTGCCTACCACAAAACATCTTAGGTCTGAGCCCCCAGCTTCTTTAATAAATTCTTGAGAGATAAAATTTGCATCCAACCCCTGAAATGCGCCAATAACTGCAGATGCTGCTTTACTAGTCTCAGCTAACACGACTCCCCGACCCCCCGTGCTATTCAAAAGCTTCAAAACCAAGGGCGATCCTCCCGTCAAAGCAATAAGATTCTTCGTATCTTTTGGGGAGCTTGCAAAAGCTGTATCTGGCATTGGAATTTTATGACGGACCAGAATTTGATGAGCAGCTAATTTATCTCGAGAGGAGCCAATGGCATCTGCTGAATTAATACAGTAGGTTCCCATTGCCTGAAATTGGCGCACCACAGCCATGCCGTAAAAAGTTACTGAGACACCGATTCTAGGAATAACAGCGTCATAGTGGGGCAGAGCCATGCCATCATAATGAATTTCTGGATTTCTAGAGTTAATGTTTAGATAACACCTCTTGGTATTAATAACATCAACTTCGTGATTCATGCTTTCGGCTACTTCAACGAACCTTTTAATTGAGTAATTCTTAGGACTCATCGTTAAAATAGCAATCTTTAAGCTGCCAAAGGATGGCTTGTTCTTGACGATCTTTTTGTACTTTTCATAAGAAAGCTCTGGCTGCATGAAAGAGGCATCAGGAATTACGGTGAGCTTTTCTAGAGCCTGCCTGCCCAAGATCATTCTGTAAGCCATATTTTCTCTGTTGGTCAATGAAATCTCTATGTCCCATGTTTTCGGCCCTATTTTTATGGATGTAGAAATAATATATCTGAGTTCTGATGCCCCGTTTGAGGAGGTTACTTCTCGCTGATCAATTACTTTTGCTGAACACAGAATTCTTACTTCTGGCTGCAGTACATCTGGAGACAACTCAAAAATTACTTTTCTATTTTTAGCTGTACCAGCTAATCTAATATTATTTGCATGAAGAGCTGAGGTTTTAGCACCAGTATCAGTTTTAATTTTTAAGGCTGAAATACCAAGCTTTGGAAATGATGCCCATTCTTCCCATCCAATTTGAAAATCTTTCATTAGGAGATTATATGCCGAAGATGGCGATTTTTAGTGTTGATTTAATCTATGCTGATAAACTCTGTCGTAATTAAACATATAAATATTTAATGAAACCTTTAATATTAGATTCAGCACTAGGAACAGAGCTTGAAAATCGTGGCGAGTACCTCCCAAGTTTTAAAACATCTATATGGTCAGCGTATTGCTTAATTCATAACCCCGAAGTTATTAAACAAATACATATTGATAATATAGAAGCTGGCGCAGACATCATTACCACGTCAAATTATCAAGCTACCCCAGAACTATTAAAACGCGAGCCGGGCGCCCCATCATATGAAGATTTGGCGAAACGATCGCTAGAGTTATGTAAAGAAGCAATTATTAAAACAGGAGCACAAACCAAGATTGCGGGATGCTACCCTCCGATCCATGTTACTTTCAGGCCTGATCTAAGCTCTAAAGAAAAAAAACTTAGAAAGTTTTATGAGACATTGGGCCAAATATATAAAGATGAAGTCGATGTGATTATTTGCGAGACAATGGCATCAATTTATGAGGGCACAATTGCTGCATCAACTGCCAAACAATTTTCTAATAAAGTTTGGTTAAGCTGGACAACCAGAGGAAATAAACTTAATAGACTTCCAAGTACTGAGTTATTAGATCTTGCAATCAGCGAGGGTCTGAAATTAGACGTTGATTGCCAGCTTGTTAATTGCGTTCATGCAGACACGGCCAGCTTGGCAATTGAAAAGCTTAAAAAGGAAAAAAGTTTTGGAATATATGCCAATTCTTCAATATACAAAAAAAATAATCTTGAGGGCTTTATTAGTGATTCCGATGAATGGCATTATCATAATCATCAACCCATTGATCATGTTGAGTATAAAGATTTTGTAATTGAATGGATTAATAATGGAGCGTCTGTAATTGGTGGGTGTTGCAGAACAACAACCGATCACATAAGAGAAATAAAAAATATCGTTGATAAATTATGAGGTAGATACTAATTAGCTATTCTGAGTTCATTAATGCGTTTCACCGGCCAAGGAAAATAGCATGAAAACACTTAATTTTTTTCTTTTATGGGTTTTTGGCTTTTTTTTACTCTTGTCTTTTGATCTCTTCATGGAAGGCATTATATTTGAATGGCTAGAATGGAACGGAACAATAAAGAATGACTGGTTTTTTGCAATGTGGTGGGGTCTAGTCGTTGTCTGGTTTTTATATGGAACAATTACTCTTTACCAAAGGCTAAGAAAATAACGTAACTTAAGTAACTCTTCAAGGTATAAGCCTTTTTCGTTTTATACTTTATAAATATTAGGAGATAGAAAATGAGAACAATTTTACAGGCTGTTTTTGCAGTTTTATTGTTAGGAAGCGCTGAACTTGCAAAAGCAGGCCATCATGAAGACGCTTTAAATATAGAGCAACTTGCACAAGCATTCGGTTGGGACCTCGAAAGTGCAGATATTCAGTCACAAAAAGTAGCAGATGGCTTATATGTTCTTTTTGGTATCGGTGGAAACATCGCAGTCTCTATAGGCGAAGATGGCGTATTAATCGTTGATGACCAACTGCCCCAAGTTATGGATAAAATAGAGGCAGCTATTTCTAAAATTGGAGGAGGGAAAATTGATTATGCAATTAATACCCATTGGCATTTTGACCACGCAGAAGGCAATAACGCATTAGGCCCCAAAGGGACAACCATTGTTGCGCACAGCAACGCTAGGGCAGACATGCAACAGGGCGGCATCGTTAACATGGTGGTTGCCAAATACAACCAGCAACCCTACCCAAAAGAAGCTTTGCCAGTTTTTACTTACGATAAAGGCATGCAAATACATTTTAATCAGGGTGAAATAGATCTAAGAAACTTTTCGTCTGCTCACACCAATGGCGATACGGTTGTGATATTTAAAGCTCATAATGCTGTCCACATGGGCGATGTGTTTAACAATGCTGGTTACCCATTTATTGATGTAGATAGCGGTGGCAGCATTGACGGGATGATTAACTTTTGCGAGCAAACTTTAAATATTTCAACCGAAGATACCATTGTTATACCTGGGCATGGGCCAGTGACAAACACTGCAACCCTTGGTCGCTATGTCACTATGTTGAAAACCGTGAGAGATAGAGTTGCTCTTATGATTGCTGAAGATAAATCTATGGAAGAAGTTGTGAGCGCAAAACCCACAGCAGATTTTGATAAAGACTTTGGTCCAGAGTCAGCATCCTTGGGTTTTGTAAATCGAGTCTATACAAGTCTCATACTTGAATCTTCATAGACAAAATCAGATCATGAGAATTGCAACAGAAGTTTTTAGCGAATGGGCGGAAAAAGGCAAAGACATAGGAATGGAAAAGGGCCATGCTTCAGCTGTTGAGGACATGATAAATTTTGCAATTCAAGACAGAATAAACCTTGAAAGAAATTTTAGCTTTTTAGATTTGGGTTGCGGAAATGGTTGGGTCGTGAGAAGAGTGGAAACTGATCCTTTATGCGTTCGAGCTGTTGGGATTGATGGGGCAAAACAAATGATTGAAAAGGCCACTCAAGGCGACAGCAAATCTGAATACTTACATGAAAATATTGATACCTATAGTTCTCCCGATAAGTTTGACTTAATCCATTCGATGGAAGTCCTCTACTATCTAGAAGATCCAGCGCTAACTATAAAAAAAATTGCAGATTCATGGTTGAATAAAGAGGGGCGGCTGATAGCGGGTGTTGACTTATATTTTGAGAACACAGAATCTCATTCTTGGGAAGAAAAAGTAGGCACTAAGATGATGATGCTTAAAGAAGCAGAGTGGATTGAAATATTTTCAAGCGCTGGATTAAAAGATGTTAAAAGCTGGAGATCAAATCAAAACCAGGATTGGGCAGGAACTCTGGTCTTAACCGGTAAGAAGTAAGTATTGTAGGAACATTAAGAAATCACCTGCCTATTATCTTACTTTTGTAATGCTAAATATCTCATTTTTAAATTGGACTTGAGTTAGGCCATCTATAGTTTTTCTAACTTTATTTCGAAGCCTTGAATCATTTTCTAAACTTTGAATATCTTTTTCTGCTATTTGACCTACATACAATATATTCGCCCATTTAGCATCTGTGTTATGACCAAATAATTCTGAAACTGTTTGATCAGGAGCCTTTTTAAATTTAAAAAAATAATTCGTAGGTTTTGAAAAGCTATATATATTGTTTTCACCAAATGGATTATCTTTTAAATGCTCAATAATATCTTTTGCTGTATTTGGGAATGCTTCTTTATCCTTAAAGGCTAACTTTAAAACTTTTTGAATAGAATCTCCGCCACTTGTGTGAGTTACTAACAGTTTTCCAGATTTATTCAAAAGTCTCATGAGCGGACCAATGACGTTATTTACTTTTACTGTTACAGACGCTGCAGCTCTATAGGCTTGGGATGCAACAATAAGATCATAGTTATTATTTTTATAATTATTTTTAAGAAACTTGTCTAAATGTTTCTCATTGTCTTCTCTATAGACTCGAATAATGCAAGGGTTTGAATATGATGTTCGACCATTTTTGTCTATTTCAATTCCCCAATTTTTTTTAATAAAATTGCCTAAGAGGTTGCCTGTTATCTGGGAATTAAAATCAAAAGAATTATTGCTTTTAAGCACCAGGTTAAATTCCTTAATTTTTTTATCTTTAATTTTATTTGAACTCTCAACCAATCCTAGCTCAGAAAACCTTACATTCGTCATGGTAATTAATAGGTTTGGATGTTCAACAAATCTATCTGGCATCTTCTCTAAGGTATTTTTTAGGTCTTCATAGCTAATCTCTTTGCCCATCATTAAAAGAGAGGCATATGGATGATACCTATGAAAACTTTTAATTATATTTGAGTATATTGTCCCATCGCCCGTCCCAGCATCTAGGATTCTTAGGTATGATTTGTTTTCAGATAAGCCAGCAATATGTGAATATATCTGTTCAGAAATGGCTTTCTTCTCGCCAGTATTTTGTATAAATGATAGATATTTTAATCTATCATCAAAGAACCTTTTTTTATCCATTTGCTCCCCTTCTTTAATAAATAGTAATCTAAATTATTAAACAATGCATTTACTTATTAGGCGAGGCAGAAGAAAGTAATATTTCTTGAGATTTTTGTTCTGTGCCAGCAATACTCATTGATAAGAAGCTTTTTAAGAATTAATATGTAAGGTATTCCATGATGCCTAACACTTAAAAAAATTATGAAAGCCTATTTACTAATGCTCATTGCTGGTTTGAGCATATTTGCATCATCTGCTATTACTGAAGCAACAGTTCATTCTGAGAAAATAATTCTTGGCTCTGGTTGTTTTTGGGGTGCTGAAAAGGGATATGAGGCTTTACCCGGAGTAATAGATGCTGTCTCTGGTTATGCTGACGGAGATGGGGTGCGACCAACCTATAGGGAGATTACAAAACTAAAAAATAAATTCAACCCAAACAATCATGCTGAAGTTGTAGAGGTTACATACAATAAAAATATTATCTCTACAGAGTCTCTACTCATTCATTACCTAGAATCACATGACCCAACTCAAGTTAATAGACAAGGAAATGACATTGGAACCCAATACAGATCTACTATTCTTTATTCAAACGAAGATCAAAGATTGGTGATTTTGAATACTATTTCTGTTTACCAAGTACTTCTTACAGACGCTGGGTATGGCAAGATAGCAACAGAAGTGAAGCCAATCCAAGAGTTTTATAAAGCCGAAAAATACCATCAAGATTACATTAAAAAAAACCCAAACGGTTACTGTCCAGATCACTCCACAGGAGTGAAGTTTAAAGAAGAAATAAGTTCACCTCTTATAGATAATACAATTCTCGCACTAGGCAAAAGCATTGTTGTCATTGAGCCAGAAGGTTACTGCCCTTACTGTGAAAAGTTTAAAGCCACAGTGGTTAAAAACTATCAAGGAAACATCCCTCTTTCTTTTAGACTGGCCAGTCAGTTGCAAGGGCTGACGGTTGATTCGCCAACGTGGGCCACTCCAACAATTTTATTTCTTGAAGAAGGAAAAGAGGTATTTGGACACCAGGGCTATATGTCACCCAAGGAATTTTATGAGGCGCTTGGTTATTTTAAGCTGGGTAACTCAGAAGCCTACAGAGTTGCATTTGATGAGGGAACAGACGCAAGATTCTGCAAAGAATATGAAATTTTTAAAAATACTCCTGATGGTATTTTTATAGACAAGCTCAGTGGAGTGCCGCTTTTTGATACCAAAGATCGCTTTAACTCTTCAACAGGCTGGTTATCATTTACAAAACCAATAGATGGTTCTGTATATACCAAACCTGATAACAGCTATGGCATGAGAAGAACAGAAATAAGATCGAAAACTTCTGATATTCACCTTGGGCATGTTTTTCCTGATGGGCCGAATGGAATGCCAAGGTATTGTATAAATGCCACAGTGCTAGAATTTATTAAACGAGCAGATATTAAGATCTAGCAATGACGGACTTAACTGCAAACAAAGTTTACAAGGTTTTAACTTTGGAGGAGTGGGAAGAGGCATCTAAAATTGGCCAAATAGTAACGGCACTAGATCAGCAAGATGGTTTTGTTCATCTCTCATCTGCCACACAGCTTAATATGACCTTGTCTTTATATTTCTTAAAAGAGGAGAAGGTTATTCTGCTTCAAATTAACGAAGGCGATATTATCGAGGGCCTTACCTTCGAATATGCAGATAAAAGAGGTGGAGAATTTGCCCATTTCTACGGCGAACTTAGCACCGATAAAATATCACAATCTTGGCATTTAGATCGAAGTGCTTTTAGTCTCCCAGAAGAAGTAATGCTAGAAGCAGAGCAAAACTAAAGAATCAATCAGCACCAATATTTTTTAACAAAGGAGACAAGCTTAAAAAAACTTCTTGCTCAATTAGTTCGTGTCCATTTTGATTTGGATGAATCCCATCTGATTGCATGAAACCCTTTTCAGTCATATCTTTTATTGATCCGTTTACAAGAACAAGATTATATTCAGACGCCAGATCCACAAAAATCTTTTTAAAACCAGTGGTATACCTTTCTCCATAATTGGGAGGAAGTTCAACACCAATCAATACAGTTATTCCACCTACTGCGTGAATCATTTCAATCATTTCTTTAAGATTTTTTCTCACTACTTTTTTGAGAGACATGCCCCGAAGGCCATCATTGCCTCCCAGCTCCAGAATAACAATCTTAGGTTTATGCTCGCTTAACAACCTCGGCAAGCGATTGAGGCCGCCAGAGGTTGTATCACCACTAATACCAGCGTTAACTACCTTAAAATTTAGACCATTATTTGCGATGCTCTTTTCTAACAATGAAGGCCACGAGTTTTCTATCTGCACACCATACCCAGCACTTAAACTGTCACCTAAAACTACAATAGTATTAGCAGTAGAGTCAATCTTGTTTGAAGAATTTACTGGTACTATAAGTGTCAGTAAAATAGCTAAATTCACGAAAAGGCAAACATTGAAAGATTTAATTTTAGAAGTTAAAAACATTACAAAAGAAGTTAACAGCCCAGAGGGTGCTTTGACAATAGTTCAAGAGGTTAATTTATCAATTGCAGAGGGCGAATTAGTTTCCTTGGTCGGCCCATCTGGGTCTGGGAAGACCACACTGCTTGCAATCATGGCAGGCTTAGATCTTCCAAGTCAGGGCTCAGTTACTCTTTTAGGGGCTGAGATTACCTCTCTTGACGAAGACAAGAGGGCTCAAATCAGAGGACAGGATGTTGGCTTTGTTTTTCAGTCTTTTCATCTAATGCCAAAGTTATCTGCCCTAGACAATGTCATGCTGCCATTGGAAATTTCTGGCTCTGATGATGCGCAGAGCAAAGCAAAAGAAGCATTGATAAAAGTTGGCCTAGAAAAAAGAGTTCAACATTTTCCAACCCAGCTAAGTGGGGGTGAAAAGCAAAGAGTGGCTATAGCCAGAGCCATGGTAAATAAACCAAAAATTTTATTTGCAGATGAGCCAACAGGCAACCTAGATAAAAAAAGCTCCAGCGCAATTACTGACCTTCTATTTTCAGTGAATGAGCAGATGCAAACAACGTTGGTTTTAGTAACTCATGACTTAGTGCTGGCAGAAAAATGTGAAACAGTTTATGAATTATCTGAGGGCAGGCTTCTATGATCAGAGGCTTGGTCTATGGGGTAAAGAAATTTTGGTCTGAGATCACAAGCGGTGATCTGCTGATACTTTTTTTATCTATTGTGTTGGCTGTTACAGCAATTTCTAGCGTGGGTTTTTTAGGTGATCGTCTCCAATCTTCAATGAAGGAACAAGCCTCTGTAATTCTTGGTGCTGATCTGACTCTTCGCTCAGCCTCAACCCTTGGCTCAGACTATCTTGCATTGGCAAAAACTCAGGGTTTAGAAACAGCTGAAACTATATCTTTTTTAAGCATGGCAATAACGGATGAAGATAATTTATTAAGTTCAATCAAGGCAACCACACAGTCATATCCTTTGA
>Ga0209534_10002536_pt1 | contig 18003 bp, 19 predicted proteins | sample COG_07_FD_184751 | JGI IMG/M metagenome (GOLD analysis project Ga0209534, IMG submission 184751) | Pelagic Microbial community sample from North Sea - COGITO 998_met_07 (SPAdes) (version 2) | ecosystem: Environmental > Aquatic > Marine > Neritic zone/Coastal water | place: Helgoland, sampling...
GGCCATCATGCCAAGGCTGCCATCTTCCCAACATCTGCACGGTAGGTTTTTTCCAATCAAACATTTTTTAAAATCTCCTTAGCTAGGTCGTCATGATTATGTTCATTCCATTCTGTGATATGAAAATCTACCTTAGATGGATTTTGGAAAAGCTTGTTCGTATCTTCATACCTTCCTTCGGTAATTGTATCCATCCATATTACTAAGTCAGCATCAAAATTTTCTCTGGTTGCTTCTGTAGGGCAAACAAAATCACAGATCACAAAGCGACCATGAGATTTTTCAAAATCTGCAAAAGTTTTCATGCGCATTGATTGTCTATTTCTGCCCTCATCAGAAAAATCCCAATCATTTGCCATTTCTCTGACCTTATCGGCGTTATACCAAGCGGCATTAAGGAGTGGCACCAGCCTTTCTGTTAAATACGTTTTGCCGCTGCCTGGCAGGCCCATAACTAATATTTTCATAATTTTTTTATTGTGTGTGTTCTAAAGATTGATAAAGACTAAAAAATAAGTAAAACAAGGGCATCATTGTTGCATATTTAATCAGGGTTGCTAGAACTAAAAAGCCAATACTAGAATCAATCCCCGCAAGCCCGCCCACCAAACCAAAAATAACTTGAATCCCTAAAAATACACTAGTTAACACAAATAATTTTGTTCCAACTTCATCGGTTGCTTGCCAAGATTCACCTAAAGCGTCTGATGCCTTTTTGTCCTCAAACATTATGTATAAAGGAAATAATCCCAATCTTGCATAGAGAAAGAAACCAGGCAAAACAAGAAGAAGAAAGCCAATGCCATATGCCAAGGAATGCATTAAATTACCTAGTAATAATGGAAAGAATTTTTTAATGCCAGCAAGTAGAGCCTGATAAGGTGTTACTTCACTGTTTGAAGTTAAAGACTGAAAAGCAATCATAGTCCCGCCGGACAGACCAACAGACAAAACTAATGATAAAACCACTAAAATAAAAAGTTGGCTAGAAATTGAAGATAAGACTTCCAGCGCAGCGCTATCAGACATATTGGCGTCTATTCCTATAGACGTCACCAGGTAAGTGAGAGCAAATTCTATGGTCATCACCGGTAAACATAGAATAAATAAATAACCTATATGGCGAACACAAAAGCTAACTGAGGAAAAGAATTGTTGCATTGCTCTATTATGAATTGATGAATAAAAAGATTAAAGTTTAAAGCGTGATTTTTTTAAATTTACGCTTGCCTACCTGATAGATACAAGCCTCGCCCTTGCTGACTGAATACTTGGGATCAGTAATTTTGTCTTCATTGATTCGAACACCGCCTTGCTTGATCATACGAATTGCTTCCGATGTACTCTCAGTCATGCCAGATTCTTTTAAAAGATTTGGTAAGAGTATTGAGGGCTCTTTCCATTCAAGCGAAAGTTCTTCTATGTTCTCAGGGATATTTTTCTTTTGAAATTGATTTAAAAAATTATGCTCCGCATTATCTGCTGCATCTTCATCATGAAAACGAGAAATAATTTCTTTAGCCAAGGAAATTTTAATATCTCTGGGGTTCATGCCATCAGCCTGTTGATCTTTTGCTGCCTGTATTTCTTCTGAAGATTTAAAGCTCAATAAATCAAACCAACGCCACATAAGATCGTCTGAGATTGACATGATCTTCCCAAACATCTCATCGGGAGCCTCATCAATACCAACGTAGTTACCAAGTGATTTTGACATTTTGTTTGTTCCATCTAATCCCTCAAGAATTGGAACGGTGATGACAACTTGTGGCTCTTGCTCATGAGTTCTTTGCAGCTCTCTTCCAACCAAAAGATTAAACTTTTGGTCTGTTCCGCCAAGCTCAACATCTGCTTGCAAGGCAACGGAATCATAGGCCTGAATAAGAGGATATAAAAATTCATGAATCGCAATGCTTTGATTGGATTTATAGCGTTTACTAAAGTCATCTCTTTCCAACATACGCGCAAGATTATATTGAGAGGCTAATTTAATTATCCCTTCAGCCCCAAGCTTACCGCACCATTCAGAATTAAACCTTACTTCAGTGAGCTCTGGATCTAATATCTTAAAAACTTGATTAGTGTAAGTTTTAGAATTCTTTGCTATGTCAGATGGATCAAGCGGAGGTCGAGTTTTATTTTTTCCAGTGGGATCACCGATCATGGCGGTAAAATCACCAATTAAAAATACAATCTTATGACCGAGTTCTTGAAAATGTCTGAGTTTATTAATTAAAACAGTGTGCCCCAAATGTAAATCGGGTGCAGTCGGGTCAAAACCAGCCTTAACAACAAGTTGTTTCTTTTTTTTGAGTTTTGAGAGGAGCTCATCTTCATTAAGCAACTCATCAATTCCCCGTTTGATTAAATTGAGGTTATCTTCCATGATTTATAATTTATTATAGTATTTATATAGCCCAAAAGGATTAAATCATATGAGCGAAATGCAAAACTTAAAATTTCTCTTTCCTCCTCGTGTGAAAGGAATCAAAATTTTTGATAGTGAGGCGCTTTTCCCGGTGGGCAAAATTTATTGCATAGGAAAGAACTATGCTGACCATGCTAAAGAAATGGGTGGCGCTGTTGACAGAGATCAGCCATTTTTTTTTAGCAAGCCACCACAGGCCATCACTCAGTCAAGTACTATTTCTTTTCCAACTCAAACCAATAATTTGCATCATGAGGTTGAGCTAGTTGTTTTTATTGGTGCCAAGTGCAGTGATATTCAAAAAGAGGATGCTCATGAGAGTATTTTTGGGTATGGAGTTGGGGTCGATCTTACAAAAAGAGATTTGCAAGATATTGCAAAAAAAAATCGGAAGCCATGGGATCTAAGCAAGGGGTTTGATAATTCAGCTCCTATTTCAAAGATTGTTCAAAATGAAAAAAATGTCATCAGACAAGGAGAAATTAAATTAAGTGTTAATGGGGTTGAGAAACAATCTAGCAATCTCTCGAATATGGCATGGGAGGTGGATGAAATCATTAGCTGGTTATCAAAATTTATTACTCTGAACCCTGGCGATATTATTTTTGCAGGAACGCCTGCTGGAGTTGGTAAGCTAAATCCTGGAGACCAGATTGATGCAAGCATTGAATCTGTCGGCTCATTATCTTTTAAATTAGTATGAAGGCTTAATTAACAAATTATTATGTTTGAACGATCATGGATAAAAATAATACCCTTTGGATTATTGGCTCTATTAACTGTTTTAGCTGCCTATGACCCGACCATAGATGTCCGTCAATTGGAGAACACTCAGGTAACTCAGGTAGCTGAGATCTCTACTCAAGAGTTATCGAATAATAAAATTAAAGAACTTCATATTGTAAAAAGCGGTGAAAATTTATCCGTTATTTTTGAGAAATATAAAGTATCTTTAAATACAACCTACCAAATTTTTCGCAAAGATAAGAGCGGAGAAGTAAAAAATATTCAGCCAGGTAATAGGCTGGAATTTACATCCATTGGTTCTGAGCTAAAGTTAATCCAAATTATTAAAAGCCCTGTATTAGAATTTCAGATACTCATCTTGCCTGATGTGGAGATCACCAAGATTAAAAAAACTCCTGAACAAATAATTTCATTTAGATCAGGGATCATTCAGTCATCATTTTATTTAGCTGGTCTTAAGGCAGATATTCCAGAAAGTGTGATCATGGATTTAGCATATATCTTTGGCTGGGATATTGATTTTGTATTTGATATTCGTGCAAATGATAAATTTAAAATTTTGTATGAAACTCCTTTTATCGATGGCATCAAGGTAGAAAATGGGAGCATCTTATTTGCAGAATTTTTTAATGGAAATAAAAAATATTCTGCTATTAGATTTCAAGGTAAGAATAAACGATGGGATTATTTCGATGAGAATGGGAATAGCTTAGAGAAAGCTTTTTTAAGAGCACCTCTCGACTTTGCATATGTCAGCTCACACTTTAATCCAAATAGACGTCATCCAATTTTAAATAAAATAAGAGCTCACAACGGAGTGGATTATGCGGCCAAAAGAAATACCCCCATTCGGGCCACGGGAGAGGGAGTGATTGAGTCAGTGGGCTGGAAAAGTGGCTATGGAAGAACAGTTACTATAAGGCATGGGGGAGATATTTCTACTCTATATGCACACATGGAGAAATATGAATCATCTCTCGTTAAAGGCAGCAAAATTAAACAAGGGCAAACTATCGGGTACGTGGGGGATTCAGGCTTAGCAACAGCGCCTCATTTACATTATGAATTTAAAATTGGAAATACCAGAAGTGACCCACTAAAAGTATTATTACCTTCCGCCTTGCCATTGAAACAATCACTCATGCCTGAATTTAAAAAATTACAGTCTGCGTACTTAGAGCAATCTAATAACTTTTTATCTCGAGATCCAAATGCTCAATTCTTTGAATAAGCTATATATCGGAACAATGAGTGGAACTAGCTATGACGGAATAGATGTATGCGTTATCTCGGTAAGGAAAAAAATAGATCTTGTCCATTTTTCATCCTTTAAGTATCCGCCAAAGCTAAGAAAAAAAATTGCAGCAGTAATAGAAGATCAAATTCTCAGCCTTAAGGATTATGATGAATTAGATAGTCAAATAGGACTGGCTTTTGCTAAAGCCATTAATAAATTTATAAAGCAAAATAATTTTTCTACCTCTCAAATTATGGCTATTGGTTTGTCGGGTCAAACCCTCTGGCATAATCCACAAGGCAAATACCCATTCTCGATTCAGGCCGGAGATGCGGCAATTATTTCAAAAGAATGCGGCATTGATGTTGTGCATGATTTTCGAAATGATCATATTGCACTTGGTGGAGAAGGAGCGCCTCTAGTTCCTGAGTTCCATCAGAGACTCTTTTCTAAATCAAATCAAGATAGGTTAATTCTAAATATTGGAGGCATCTCTAATTACTCATATTTAACCAAGTCTAAAGATTTTTTTGGCTCAGATTCAGGCCCAGGAAATGCATTATTAGATGCATATTGTCAAAATTTTCTTGATAAAGATTATGATCACAATGGTTTACTGGCAAGAAAAGGTAAAGTGCACAAAGCATCTTTAAATAAAATGTTAGCTCATCCATTTTTTAAAAAGAGGCAGCCCAAATCAACGGGTAAAGAAATATTTAATCTTACGTTAATCCCAAAAAGCCTCTTGCAGCAGAGTTCTGAAAATATTTTAGCTACTTTAACGGAATTAACTGCTGCAACTATCGCGCAAGCCATTAAGCATAAACAGCAATCAATAAATGAAATTATTGTGTGTGGAGGAGGAATTAAAAATCTATTTCTGATCGAGAGAATTGGTCATTATGTTTCTTTGCCCATAGTTTCATCTGAGTTCATGGGATATGACCCTCAGTCAATAGAAGCTATGGCTTTCGGATGGTTGGCAAGTCAAAGAATTGCAAAGAACCCTTTGATGGTAAAAAAACATAAGGGTTTGCTTGGAAAAATAACTAAATTTAAGTCGTAAAAGACTCTCCGCATCCACATGTAGTTTTTGCATTAGGATTGCTTACAATGAATTTAGAGCCCGAAAGATCTTCCACATAGTCTAATGAAGATCCATAGAGATATGGGTAGGATAAAGAATCAAGCAGAATGGAGAAATCTGGAAACGAAATAACGTCATCGTCACCTGCAGGGCTTTCGTCAAACTTAAATCCATACTGAAAACCTGAACACCCTCCTCCTGTTACATAAACACGAAAGTTATTTGTTTCGCTATCAGGCAATAAAGACTGTATGCGCTGAATAGCATTAGCAGTTAAATTGATTGAAGAAGATTCATTTTCCATTATTAAGTAGTTTATAGGATTAAAAATAGATTCAACAATAGAAAGAGGAAAGTTTTTCGTTATGCTGGAGCTAGAAGAGATAAAATAACTAAAATGGATTTATACCTCACATACAAAACCTTACATATTCTGTTTATGGTCTCATGGTTTGCTGGCATATTTTATCTACCTCGACTCTTTGTTTATCACGTAGAAAGTGACAGCTTGGAAGTAAAAAATCAACTTTCCATTATGGAAAAAAATCTATTTAGGTTTATTACGCCACTTGGAATTTTAGCGTTAATTTTTGGAATTATGATGGGGTTGCTGAGCTCTAATTGGTCAGCATTCTTTGCTCAGGATTGGATCATAGCGAAGATTATTGTCGTGTCTTTGTTGGTGAGTTACCAACTAATGTGCCGGAAGATAATGCAAGAACTTCTAGCTAATAATCATAGCTGGACCGGATTTAAGCTTAGAGTTTTTAATGAAGCTCCAGTCATATTATTGCTACTTGGAATTATTGCAGCAGTTTTCAAGTTTTAATTGAGATATTTCATTGGTAATGAGTCATTAAATTAAATATAAAACTCTTAATTTGATATCATGGCCGAAATTAAATTGAGCCTTAAAATAGAAAATAAATATTAATAAAGTGTCACTAAAAAGAACAAATTCAGACTTACTTTTTAACAGAGCCAAAACTTTAATGCCGGGAGGCGTCAATTCTCCCGTTCGAGCATTTAAAAATGTTGGCACTGATCCAATATTTTTTAAATCTGCAAAGGGTCCAATCCTTACAGATGAAGACGATAATAATTACATAGATTTTATTGGGTCATGGGGCCCAATGATTCTGGGACACTCAAACCCAATAATTGTTGAGGCTGTAAAAAAACAGCTTGAACTTGGAACCAGCTACGGCGCCCCAACGGGAATAGAAAATGAATTAGCAGAGCTAATCAAAATTCAGGTCCCCAGCATGCAAAAACTCAGAATGGTTAACTCAGGAACTGAGGCAACTATGAGCTGCATCAGACTAGCACGAGGTTACAGCGGTAAAAATAAAATTATTAAATTTACAGGATGCTATCACGGTCATGTGGATTCTCTATTAGTAAAGGCAGGTTCCGGTGTTTCAACTTTTGGTCTACCCGACTCACCCGGAGTCCCTGATGAGCTAGCAAAGCTAACTTATAGTTGCCCATACAATGATGTGGATTCCGTTACCAAAGTAGTAAATGAAATTGGAGATGACTTGGCTGCAATAATTGTAGAGCCTATTGCGGGGAATATGGGTTTTGTTCCTGGGCAAAGTCATTTTTTAAAAGCCCTAAGAGATTTATGCGATCAAACAGATTCTGTATTAATTTTTGATGAAGTTATGTCTGGCTTTAGAGTTGCGTTGGGTGGGGCTCAAGAAATTTATAACATTAAACCAGATCTCACAGCCCTGGGAAAAGTTATTGGCGGGGGTTTGCCGGTGGGAGCATTTGGTGGAAAAGAATCTATCATGAATCAATTGGCACCAATTGGTCCTGTATATCAAGCAGGCACTTTATCTGGTAACCCTTTAGCAATGAGCGCTGGAATTGCTTTAATTACTGCGTTAATTGATATGAAACCATTTCAGAGTCTTGAGCGTTCATCAAAACATCTTTTGTCGAGCATCAAAGAAATGTGTGATGCAAAAGGTATCCCATTTTCTCATGCTTCCATAGGCGGAATGTTCGGATTTTTCTTTTCAGAGGAACTCCCAAATAATTTTGATGAAGTTGTGAAAACCAATGATGAATTATTTATAAAATTTTTTAATACTGCCCTTAAGAATGGAATATACTTTGCACCGTCAAAATATGAGGCTGGTTTTATTTCCACTACTCATAATTCAAATATTCTTGACCAAACAATAGAAAAAGTTAATCTCACCTTAAAGGAGTTTTAAAATGAAAAATGATATCAGCGCAATTGGAAACGCTTTAGTCGACACAGTTTTTAAAGTGCCGCATGAGTTAATTGAGGAGCTTGGTCTTGAGATTGATCAGATGACCCTCTCTAGCGCAGAAGAGCAGGCACCTATTATAAGTCGACTAATAGAGTCTGGTGCTGAAACTGTTTCTGATTGTGGCGGCTCTGCCACCAATAGCCTTGTTGCTGCAGCTAGCTTTGGGGCATCTTGTTTTCATGCATGCAAAGTCACGAATGACGAGGATGGTATTAGGTATTTAGAAAGCTTAAAGGTAGCCGGGGTATCTCACAAGGGAGATATGGCTTCAGCAGATTCTATGCCAACCGGGAAATGCTTAATCTTAGTTACTCCTGATGCAAAAAGAACTATGACAACCTCATTAAGCGTTAGCTCTTTTATGGACGGTCAAGATCTTGATTTAGATGAGATTGCAAATTCAAAAATTTTTTATGTTGAAGGCTACATGGTCACAAGTGATGAAAACTATGGATGCGTCTTAAGTGTACTCGAGCACCTTAAGAGCTTTCCAGAAGTTAAAATTGCTCTTTCTTTATCAGACCCTGGAATTGTTGCAGGTTTTATAGATAAATTTAAAGAAATAGAAGCTTATGGCTTAGATTTTATTTTTGGTAATGATGATGAATTTATGATGTTTGTTGGTGCTTCAAGTATCGATGAAGCGTTTGACCTACTGCAGTCTAAAAACTATATATCAGTAATAACTATGGGGGAGCAAGGAAGTGCAGTCATCAGCTCAAATGAAGTCATTAAGACCCCGAGGGTTAATATTGAGCCTGTAGATACAAATGGTGCTGGAGATATGTTTGCTGGCAGTTTTATGTTTGCATTGTTGCAGGATCATGATTTGAAAACATGTGCAGAATTTGCTAATTATGGTGCGGCTCGTGTTGTAGAGACATTTGGACCAAGATTGACAAAAGATGGGTACCAAGAAACATTAAAAAGTTTTCAAAAAAGCTAGCTTAATATGGTTCTTTCTGATAATTTCAGTCGCCCTAAAAAAATTTTTAATTAACACATGCCAAAAAAAGCTGATTCAAAAAAAGTTAAAACTTCGCCGACTAAAGCAAAATCACCTGCAACAAAGAAAGCTGCAGCTAAAAAATCAATAACTAAGAAGGCGCCAGCTAAAAAAGTAGCTGCCAAGAAAGTTGCTGCCAAGAAAGCCCCAGCTAAAAAGGTTTCAGCAAAAAAAAGGGCTACTCCCATTTCTTCCTACCAAGGAAGAAAAGGAGAGAAGTATATGAGTGCAGCAATGAAAAAACATTTTCTTGCAGTATTAATTGATTGGAGAGAGCATCTTAAAGAAGAGATGCAAAAGACATTTGATCACCTAAAAAATAAGGGTGAGTCATATGCAGACCCAATAGATCGAGCGTCTCAAGAAGAAGAGTTTGCATTTGAGCTTAGGACTAGAGACAGAGAGAGAAAGTTAATATCAAAGATAGCTATGTCTCTTGAGCAAATTAAACAAGACGACTATGGATACTGTTATGCTTGTGGGATTGAAATTGGGGTAAAAAGACTTGAAGCAAGACCAACAGCCACGCATTGTATCGACTGTAAAACGCTTGATGAAATTAAAGAAAAGCAACTTGGTGGTTAATGCATGCATCTTGAGCAAATGCATTTAAGTTTTGACAAAAAAAAATAAAGCTCCCTCCCCTCGAACTCCAAAAATACTAGCTGATAGTAAATTTAGCCCTCTATCTTTCGAGGTTGTTAAATCATTAAAAAAATCTGGATATCAAGCCTACCTAGTTGGTGGATGTGTAAGAGACTTGCTTGTTGGCATTAAAGCCAAAGATTTTGATGTCTCAACAAACGCAACTCCGGAACAGGTTAGAAAAATTTTTAGAGCATCGCGAATTATCGGCAAACGATTTCGTCTCGTTCATGTTTTTAGCCGCAATGAACTAATAGAAGTTTCAACCTTCAGAGCGGATGCCTCAAAAACACAAAATAATGATGGGCTAGTAAAAGATACAGATGGAAAGATACTAAGAGACAATGTCTGGGGAAGCTTAGAGGAAGATTGTGTTAGACGAGATTTTTCAATTAATGCATTATATTTTGATCCTGTAGAAAATGTTCTGCATGATTTCCATAATGGAATCCAGCATATACAAAAGAAAACTATTGTTTCAATTGGCGATCCAATGCTGAGATTTGAGGAGGATCCAGTTAGAAGTCTTCGTGCGATAAGATTTAGCTCTAAGTTAGGCTTTAAAATTTCAGGAGATATTAAGGAAGCTATATATAAAAAAGCCCCTCTTCTTGGAAATATTTCTAATGCAAGGTTGTTTGATGAATTTTGTAAAATCTTTCTCTCTCAAAATGCATCTGATAATTTTGAAAAGCTCCAATCATTTGGCGCATTAAAGTACCTTATTAACACAAAAAAATATCCTGTCGATTCTTTTGGCCTGAGATTTCAGCATGCAGCACTTGTTAATACTGACAATAGGCTTAAATCTGATCAATCTGTGACTCCAGGTTTTTTATTAGCCGCACTTATGTGGCCAAAGTTAATTGATGAAACAAACGAGGAAGGAACATTAAATCTAAAAAAGTTTTTTAGAAGCATGGACAGAATTATTCGGGAACAGCAAGAATTAACAGCAATCCCTAGAAAATTTCATGGCTACATCAAAGATATATGGTCTTTGCAGCTTAAACTCGAGACCCGACTTGGGCATCAACCTTATAAAATTCTCAATCATCCAAGGTTCAGAGCCGCATATGATTTTTTATTACTTAGGGAAGAGGCAGCTAAGGACGGTCAAGGTATTGGGAGCTGGTGGACTGATTTTCAGAAAGTGAATCGACCAAGAAAAATTGAGATGTTACAAATCTTAAGAGATTCCAGGAAAGGGCCTATAGAGAAAAAATTTGGTTTCTTGGAAGAGTTAAGCTAATCTTTACAAAACGAAAGAAAAACCTATGGAACCAGCTTTACAGGAAGCCTTACTTCCAAAATACATTGCCATTGAAGGACCAATTGGAGTAGGTAAAACAACGCTTGCTCACAAAATTGCTGAAACTTTTAACTATGATGTTTTTCTTGAGCAGCCTACAGAAAATCCATTTTTAAAAAGCTTCTATAGAAATCCAAAACAATCTGCTTTAGCTACTCAGCTGTTTTTTTTATTTCAGAGAATGCAGCAAATTGAAGATTTAAAACAACGCTCTTTATTTGAACCTGTTCGGGTTGCAGATTTTCTTATTCAAAAAGATCGGCTATTTGCTGAAGTAACTCTTTCTGATGAAGAAATGGGCTTATATGACAAAGTCTATGAACATCTAACATTAGATGCTCCATCACCAGATTTAGTGATCTACTTGCAGGCGCCAGTTGAAGTATTGCTGGATAGAATTAATAAAAGAGGAAATCCTGACGAAAAATTTCTCACAGTAGATTATTTGGAAAGGCTCAATGATGCATATTCTAAATTTTTTCTTTACTTTGAAAATGCCCCTCTACTGATTATCAATGCATCAGATATTGATTTGGAGAGCGGTGGCTCAGATTATGATATGTTGATTAATAAGATTATGTCAGATCCTCGAGGCAAGAATTTTATTAATCCTCAGCCCTCTATTCTCTAGAATTTTATCAGTAGCTTATGAGCGATAAGATTTATCAACCACCAAAAACTTTAAAAAATCCTCACATAAAAAATGTAGATGAATATGCAGCCATGTATAAGGAATCAATTGAGCACCCAGAGACATTTTTTGGAAACGCTGCCTTGCAAAACCTTTCATGGAGTAAGCCATTTACGTCTGTTCATAATAATAAATTTGCAGAGGCAAAATGGTTTGAAGGTGGAAAACTCAATATTGCCTTTAATTGCATTGATAGGCATTTAGAAAAATATGGGGATAAAATTGCTCTTATTTGGGAGGGAGATGAGCCAGATCAATCTCAAGAGATCTCATATTTTGAATTGCATCAGAACGTATGTAAGTTTTCAAACATACTAAAAGATTTGGGTGCTGAAAAAGGCTCAAGAATCTGTATCTATATGCCTATGATCCCTGAGGCAGCTTATGCAATGCTGGCATGCGCAAGAATTGGAGCAATTCACTCAGTAGTTTTTGGTGGTTTTTCTCCCGAGTCTTTAAAAGATAGAATCATAGATGCTGATTGCAGCATTGTGATTACTGCTGATGAGGGCGTCAGAGGTGGCAAAACAATTCCACTTAAATGTAACGTAGATATTGCTCTCTCTGAGTGTCCCGATGTTAGGCATTGTCTAGTTGTGGAAAGAACATTTGCAGAAATTCCATGGATGGAAGGAAGAGATATTAAGCATTCAAAAGTATTTGCTAATGCATCAGAGGATTGTGATTGTGAGCCAATGGATGCAGAAGATCCTTTCTTTATTTTATATACATCAGGCTCAACCGGAAAACCAAAAGGAGTTATGCATACAACTGGCGGTTACTTACTGGGAGCACACTTAAGTTTTAAATACTTGTTTGGGCATCAAGAAACAGATAAGTATTGGTGTACGGCAGATGTCGGCTGGATTACCGGGCATACATACATTCTTTATGGCCCGCTATCTAATGCTGCTACCAGCCTTATGTTTGAAGGAATTCCTACCCATCCTTCTCCATCTAGATTTTGGGAAGTTTGTGATAAACATCAGATCTCAATATTTTATACTGCTCCAACAGCATTGAGAGCTTTAATGGCTCAGGGTGATGAGCATGTAAAGAGCACTTCAAGGAAATCTCTAAGACTGCTAGGAACAGTTGGTGAGCCAATTAATCCAGAGGCTTGGGAATGGTATTACCGAATAGTGGGCAATGAAGAATGTCAGATTATAGATACATGGTGGCAGACTGAAACTGGATCAGTTCTTATTTCGCCTATTGCTGGAATTACTCCGGTGAAACCAGGCTCAGCCACTCTACCGTTTTTTGGAGTCAAGCCTGAACTGGTAGATGAGCAGGGAGAAATACTGGAAGGAGAAAACTCTGGTAATCTGATTATTTCACAGTCCTGGCCCAGCCAAATTCGAAGTATTTATGGTGATCATCAACGAATGATAGATACTTACTTTTCAACCTATCGCGGACAATACTTTACTGGAGATGGTGCCAAAAGAGATAAAGATGGGTATTTTTGGATTACAGGAAGAGTAGATGATGTCCTGAATGTTTCTGGGCATAGACTAGGAACTGCCGAGATCGAGAGCGCATTAGTCCTACATCCAAAGGTTGCCGAAGCCGCTATTGTTGGTTTTGAACATCCTATAAAAGGCCAGGGAATCTATGCCTATGTAACCCTTATGGTCGGCGAAGAGGAAAGTGCTGAACTGCAAGTTGCATTACAAAAGTTTGTTGCAAATGAAATTAGTCCGATTGCAAAACCAGACTTAATTCAATGGGCCCCCGGACTTCCAAAAACTAGATCGGGAAAAATCATGAGACGAATATTAAGAAAAGTTGCTGAGGGGGACTTTGAGAATCTAGGAGATACCTCAACTCTTGCTGATCCAAGTGTTGTTGAGCACTTAATTACAAATAAATTAAGTTTATAGCCAGCTAATAAAAATACAAAAAATTCCTGTTACTGAAAGCATACCGATCATGCTATTAATTATGAATGTTTCATCCATATCACCCATCTCATTTTTTGAGTTATAGAAATGATGTGGCTGAAAAATGAGCGTGCCAGAGTTAAAAAGATGAAGAATAAGCAGCAAGATTAAAAACCAATGGGATTGTTCTCGTATCGCTAAGAAACAAAGCACAATATATGGAAGCTCAAATATCACAAGACCATTTTTATTTCTTGGATTGAAAAGAAAGCCTAGTAAATTAAAGTTACTTTTAAAAAGCCAGGCCAAACCAAGCCCATACAGTAAGTAAAGGCAGCCAAGCAGAAAAGTAACCACTAAAGATTATGATTAAGGGACCAAGTTTTACTCACTGTATCAAATACAGTTATCTGATCATCAGCTAGTTTCTTTAAATGAGCCTCTAAGCTCCATAATGCAATAGGATGGAGTTTAGCATCCACGTCATCGTAAACCTCTTTAACAAGAGTGTCTGAGTTGCAGGAAGAGAGTAATTTGAGCTTTGCAACTACTTTGCTTTCACGCTCCAGTCGATGCGCAATAATCCAATCAACTACTGCAAAAGGATCTCCAAGAAAATCTCCATGCCCTGGAGCAATTCTATTAAATACATAATTTTTTAGGAGCGCCAGTGAGTCAAGATATTCCTTCATAGAACCATCAGGGTGAGCAATAACAACAGTAGAGCCATTCATAATATGGTCCCCTGTTAGCATCGTCTCTTCTTCTGGAACCAAATAACACAGATGATTTGATGCATGGCCAGGAGTGTGAATAACCTCAATAGTGTATTCACTTGTTTTAATTGTATCGCCATGACTAAGAATCTGATCCGGTTTGAATGTTCTGTCTTGTCTTGAATCGTCTTTGGCAACTAACCTGCCCATCAAAGGAACGTTTAACTTATCTCCCAATACCTTTGCACCTGGCGAATGATCAGGATGGGTGTGGGTGACAAGTATTCTTTTGATTTTGTTATTTCCAAGCTTCAGTAAGTTAGAGAGATGTGCATCAATTTTTGGCCCGGGATCTACAAGGGTAATATCCTCTGTTCCAATTAAATAACTATTGGTTCCAGGCCCGGTAAACACCCCACCGTTAGAAGCGATAATTTTTTGAATAATAGATTTAGATGCTTTCATATCCATCTTCTCCTGGTAAAAAGCCAATCCAGGCTCCATCTTTCTTAATAAACTTAGGAAGGATTGGAGGAATTGCACCATCCTCAAGATCTTTGAAATGATTAAAAGCTTCTTCTCTTGATGAAAATTGAGTAAGAGCTTCTAAACTTTTAATCGTTGGCATAATCATATTCATCTCGCCTTGATGAAACTTTTCTAAAGCTTTGGCAGGTGAGATCCAAAAACTTTCAGTAAGCTCAAAACCATCGTGCACTCCAAGTTGTTCAGAATGGACTTTAGCTAAAAAAAACCTAGTATCAAATCGTTTGGGCTCAATATCTGGTGTAACCCAATGAGCGCATGGAACAATATTATTGGCTCGCAACTGCAAATTATTTTTTTTACAGATATCATAAAAAGTAATCTCTTTTGAATTCAGCTGTTGCCTGTAATCATCTAATTTTTTTAGGTCTTGAAGAAGGGTATCGCTCTTGTTGGTCAATAAAATACCCGCCTCTTCATAGCATTCTCTAATGCATGCAACCCAGTACGCCAAACCATTTTGGTTTACTGCAAGCTTTGCTGAAGCCTGGTCATCACTAAGACCCTCACAATACTGATACATCTCTGGAAGTGAGTCTTCGGGATCAAGAGTGCCACCAGGAAAAACATACAAGCTACCGAATGAAGACTTCATGCTTCGCTTCACCATGAATATTTCAAAAGTATCGGTGCCCTCTCTCATTAAGATGACTGTTGCAGCTGGTCTAATTTGTGTATTCATAATTAGTATGGATATTTATTATCCATTAGAATAAGTCTTAATGGAAATCACTGAATCACTAAAACAAGACCTTCAATCTGCACCAGACTGGTTTCATAAATCAATAGCTATTCTGCCTAGAAAAGAAAATTTTATACATGCAGCAGGGAATCTACAGTACCAAGTCTGGGACAGAGCTAATGCTAAAAATATTGTTGTTCTAATCCACGGAACAGGGGCGCATAAAAAATGGTGGGACCCAATAGCTCCTTTGATAAATGAAGATTTTACCGTGATAGCTCCAGATCTTCCTGGTATGGGAGAGTCTGATCATAGAAATGCATATAATTTTGAAGAATTTAGCGAGGCATTGATTGCAATCATTAATCAAGAAAAAATTGTTAGTAACTATCAAAAAATTTACCTTGTAGGTCATTCGCTTGGCGGACATGTTGCAGGATTTATGGCAAGCGAATTTCCAGATCTATTTCATGGGGTGATAATGATTGATTCTCCTATTCGTCCACCAACATATGACTATGACAAACATCAAAGCACTGGTCCGCTGAGAAGAATCAAATACTACCCTGACAAAGTTTCAATCATCAAGAGATTTAGGCTAATGCCGCCTCAGGACTGCGAAAATGGCTGGTATCTTAGATACATCGCAGAGCACTCAGTTTTCGATGCTGAAGAAGGCTGGAGATGGCGATTTGATGATAAGCTCTTTGCCACTCTTAGGCGCCTAAATAATTATGAATTTAAATTTCAATGCCCAGCACTTTTTGTTGCTGGCGGTAAAAGTCTATTATTAGAATCAAAGATAATGAAATATATTAGAGAAGCTTTTAAAGACTCTATGGCAGTCGAAGTAATCGAGGATGCAGCTCATCATGTCCCGCTCGATTCTCCGCTAGAACTTATCTCTTTAATCAATAATTATTTACGACAGTGGGAAGAAAAAAAATGAGAAAAACAATAATAACTATTTTAGGGGTGCTGACATTGAGTCTTGTTGCATTTTTATGGCTTGGAAATGAAAATAACAATGAACCCTTGGATGGATGTAAAGACAATGAAGAGCTGAAAGTCTATTGTAATTTTATGAATCCTGAAGATTTAGCGCTAACTCCAGATGGAAATTTTTTAATTGTGGCCGAGTTTGGCGGAATGGCCCTATTGACCGAAGTGACATCTGGGAAATTAAGTTTTTTTAACATAAAAGATAAAATCAAATCTCAAGCAAAGATTACTTTTGGGGAAAATGAATGGGGCTCTGATGACTGCTCTAGAGATCCGAGCGTTCCCTTTGGTCCTCATGGCATTGATTTAGTTCAAAGAGAGGATGGAAGGCAGCAACTTGCAGTGGTCAGTCACCATCCAAATGAAAGCATAGAGATGTTTGAACTGTTAGAAAAAGATGGTTGGGTGCTTGAGTGGAAGGGCTGTGTTGATGTTGACGGCAAATATTATTTCAATGATGTTTCATTGGATATGTCTGGAAACTTCTATGCCACTCATATGTTTGAATCTGACTTCTCAATGATCAGTGCCTTGTGGAATGTATTTGCCAAGTCAGATACAGGCATGGTTGTTAAATGGACTCAGGATAATAAATTTGAGGAACTAAATTTCACAGCTGGCTCTTTCCCAAATGGCATTGCATTAGATCAAAAAAATAATAATCTCATTGTGAATTACAACTTAGGGGATAAAAGCATTCTATTTGATCTGAATTCCAAACAATCTCTGGGAATCTACGAGCACAATTCACCTGATAACGTGGTCATCAAAGGTAGCTTTGCATGGGTTACTAATCATGATCATTCTGTTGCAGAATCTTTGGGGTGTGCCGAAACAGTTAATTGCACACTTCCTTTCTCAGTAAATAAATTATCTCTTTCAGATCTTTCATTGGTTGAGTCCTATAAATTTAAGAGCAAAAATATGGGAATTGGAACTGTTGGTTTGCCGCATGATGGATCCTTATGGATTGGTTCATACCACTCAGACAGATTAGCAGAGGCTAGCCTATCTTTAAGTGAATAGTATTTATACTGCGGAGCAGGTCAGAGCTTTTGAGAAAAATTTATTTATTAAAAAGGGCGATGACCAGAGAGCAATGATGGAGGCTGCTAAGCAGTCTGTTGAGATATTAAACAAAGATTTTTCAACGTCAGAGTTCTTAATTCTATGTGGGCCAGGCAATAATGGTGGAGACGGATATTTCATAGGCATTGGTCTAAGTGAGTTAAAGAAATGTGTCAAATTTATAGATGTACTAGGCCATGCAAAGAAATCTCCTCTATGCGAGCATGCGTTTAAAGCGGCACAACATTTAGACTTTATTAATGCAAAAACACTTAAAGATATTTCTAGCAAAACCGTTATAGTGGATGCAATATTTGGAATAGGTGGGAGAATAGATTTAGGGAGGGAGTTAGAAGAAATTTTATCTGACTGTAATAGATTTGAATCTAAAATAGCCATAGATGTCCCAACTGGACTTAATAGCAATACTGGAGAAATATCTCAAGCATGTTTTAATGCAGATAAAACAATCACTTTTATTAGTTATAAACTCGGGCAGCGAGTCAATGAAGGTAAGAATTATTGCGGCAAGCTAATATTAAAAGACCTCGGATTTAGTATGGATAAAAATGTAAGCCCAACAGTGAAAGAGCTCTCTTTTGAAGACATAAAGAGTAATATCCCCAAAAGAAAAGAAAATTCTCACAAAGGTGATCATGGAA
>Ga0209534_10002540_pt1 | contig 17983 bp, 19 predicted proteins | sample COG_07_FD_184751 | JGI IMG/M metagenome (GOLD analysis project Ga0209534, IMG submission 184751) | Pelagic Microbial community sample from North Sea - COGITO 998_met_07 (SPAdes) (version 2) | ecosystem: Environmental > Aquatic > Marine > Neritic zone/Coastal water | place: Helgoland, sampling...
ACCCTTCTTAAAGTGCTCAGCGGTTTGATCAAGCCCGATAAAGGTACCATTACATTAAAAGGGAAAGTTGGCGGGCTTATCGCACTCGGTGCGGGTTTTAATGGTATTCTGAGTGGCAGGGAAAATATACGAATTAATGGAGCGATTCTGGGATACTCCCGCGAGGAAATTGAGGATCGAATGCAGGAAATTATTGATTTTGCAGAAATCCCCGACTTTATCGATGCCCCAGTCAATAGTTACAGCTCCGGGATGAGTGTACGCTTGGGCTTTGCAATCGCAGCTATACTCACAAAACCGGATATTTTATTATTGGATGAAGTTCTAGCCGTTGGCGATATTGGATTTACTATCAAGTGCCTTAATGCAGTTAGGAAAATGATGGATAATTCCGCAGTCATCTTTGTGAGTCATAACATGCAGTTTATTTCTCAATTTTGCACATGTTGTTTAGTTTTGAAAAAAGGTATAAAAGATAAACCCTTAGTGAGTACTAAAGAGGCAATAAATCATTATTTAGAAGAGATTTGTATCGATACTGTGGATGTTTTAGATGAAGAAATCCAAATTAAAAATATTAGTTTTATTGATAAGAAAGATAAATCATTTATAGAAAATAAAGAAATTAGTCAATGGAGTGAATTATATATTTATTTAGAAATCCATTCTAAAAAAAATAGAACGATTACTTTATTTGCAGCAATAAACGATAATCCTCATAACCATGTAATTATTTATAAAGACGATAAATTGATTAAATTAAAAGAAGGTATGAATGCAATGGAGTTCAACTTGAATAGTATCGATCTTAATTACGGCAAATATTCATTTACTTTTGCAATTAAATGCGATGATACAGATCAATTGATTTATAGAAAAGATAACTGTTTTCCATTCAATGTAGTTTCTGCGTCAATTGATTGGGGCAATGTTGTTAGACAAACAAACTTTAAGTTATTATCATGAAGAATTCATTCATTAAGATTTTAAATAGTTTAGGTTTCTACAGAAGAAGACAGATAAGAGAAGAAATCTCCGATGAAATCCGAGAATGGAGACATGAATTCATTACTAATTATTCACCTTCTAAATTCCTGATTGAGAAATTTTTTAAGAATTTACAATTAGCAAATTTTCAACCTGTATTAATGTTAGATATCGGTTCTCACACAGGATACTGGACAAGACTTTTTTTAAAATACTTTAAGAATTGCGAATGCCATATGTTTGAACCTCAAAATCATTTACATAACCACTGCAGTGATATTACATCATTAGATAATGTTTTTATTCACGGTCTAGGCGTTGGTGAAACGACTGAAGATAAGACTTTTACTTATGTTGAAAGAGCCGATAGTTGTACCTTTAATATTTCTAGAAATGAATCAGAATTAAAAGGTTACAAACAAGAAAAGTTAAAAGTTACAAGTCTTAATGATTTTCTAGATCAAAATAATTTATCAAAACCAAATATTGTCAAGATCGATGCAGAAGGACTTGACCTCGCTGTACTTCGAGGAGCATCTTCAATACTTGGTTATACTGAGATAATATTGATAGAATGTGCAATCGGTGAAGTAGATTCAGATAATTCAATATACAATGTAATTCAATTCTTACACAGTAAAAATTATAGGGTTTTCGAAATCACAGACATGATAAGGTCTTTCGGCAATACTACCTGGTTGTGTGAAATTGCCTTTGTTCTAAGAGGTGGAATAGTTGATAGTTGCGATTATTCCAAAAATTCATCTGCATGAAGGTAGCATGTATGCAACCCTACTTTTTACCATATATAGGGTATTGGCAATTAATTCATGCGGTTGATAAGTTCGTTATCTTAGATGATGTCCAATACATTACGAAAGGGTGGGTAAATCGTAACAAGATAATCGTCAATGGTAAGGAAAACTGGATTACTATACCATTAAAAAATGCAAACAGGAATCGTATGATTAATGAAATAGAAATATGCGATAAACCACTATGGCTTCCTAAATTTGAAAGATCTATTAAGTACAACTTTAAAAATTCGTTTTTTTTTGAAGAAATTTACGAACTGATAGATTGTATTTTAAAACATGAAGAGAATAATTTATCAAAGTTCTTATTAAATAGTATCTCATCTATCTGTAATTATTTAGGAATAAAGACAGATATTTTAGTTTCTTCTTCTTGTAGCCCAAAACGAGAACTTCAAGGGGAATCAAGAATAATTGAGATTTGTAAAAATATTGGAGCAAATACTTACATTAATCTTCCAGGCGGTAAACACTTGTATAATTATTCATCCTTTTCTGAAGAAGAAATAGACTTACATTTCTTAGAACAAAAAAAAAATGAAGAATATCTTTGTTCGATTGCTCAAATTCTTTTTAGAAAAAATAAGCAAGATATTAAATCTGAGTTATATAAATTTAAATTAAATTAAAAAAATGAATGAGAAGTTATTTTGTATAATAAAAGAGTCAATTGGAACTTCTGAAACTATCAATCAAGAGACAAAGCTCAAAGACTTTTCAAATTGGGACTCAATGAATCATATGATTTTAATAACCCAAATTGAAAGCGAATTTAATATTCAATTAACTGGTGATGAGATTGCCGATTTACAGACAGTTGGTTGTATTAATAAACTCATAGAACTGAAAACATAATGCCTTCACCCTTATCCATTATTATAACAGGTGCTAGCTCTGGTATAGGGAAGTTTCTCTGTCAAAGTTTTTCTCCAAATTTTGATTATGTTATTGGGGTAGATAAAAAACAAGAAATCGAATCTCTTACAACAGATTCATCTAACTTTTTAGGATTCTGCTGCGATCTTACGAATGAACAAGATGTGGAGGCTACAATTAATAAAGCGCTCGAAACCAACCCTCTTCCCAGTGTCCTTATCAATAATGCAGGTATCATTCATAATGAATTATTATACAACTTCCTCGACAGGGATAAACCAAAGCATTCATCAACGATCTGGAAGAATATTTTAGATTCCAACCTCACATCTGCTTTCTTGATTACTCGAGAGATCGTGAATCATTGGATTAATAACAGAATAAAAGGTAAAATAATAAATATCAGTTCTATATGTGCTAAAGGTAATATTGGCCAATCTGCATATTCGTCTGCCAAGGCAGGAGTAGAAGCGTTTACCAAAACACTTTCTAAAGAATTAGCACCTTTTGGCATTCGAACTAATTGTATTGCTCCAGGATTTATTGATACAGAATCAACACGCAATTCGTTGGGAGAACAAAAAATAAATCAAATTATTCAGCAAATCCCTCTTCGCAGACTCGGGGAACCCAATGAAATATTTTCAGCAGCTAATTTTCTTATCCAGAATGACTACATCAATGGTGCCATCCTACCGGTTGATGGTGGCATGAGTTTATGACATCGGTTTACAAGCCAAATCTATGGTCTCAGTTTATTGAGATTGCTGAGTCAACTCCTGAAACCATTTCGTTTTCATTTCAAAATAAAAATTACTCCTTCTCAGAAACTCATAAACGGGCACAACAATTAAGCCAATCGCTCCTGTACTTAGGTATTAAAAAGGGAAATGTTGTAGGCATCTTTCACGATAAATCTTTCGACGGATTCTGCCTCATGCTAGCCTGCCTAAGGATAGGTGCACCCTATGTTAATTTTGATCCTAATACACCAAAACAAAGACTTATAAAGATTCTTAGCATTAGCTCCCCATCTGTAATCTTTAACTTAGTAACTGAATTGGATATTTCTGGGGAAATAATAGTTCAAAGCGGGCATAAACTTTTGACAATTGATGAATTAAAAGTACCCCCAGATCAACTAGTCGTACCTACGGTCACTGGAACTAACCCTGCCTACTTAATGTTTACCTCTGGATCTACCGGCATGCCAAAAGCTGCTGTGGTATCACACGGTTCACTTCTTAATTTCATACATTGGGCAAAAGATCGATTTGAGGTTACGAATCAAGATCGATTCACTAATGTAAATCCTTTATTTTTTGATAATTCAGTCTTTGATTTCTACGCTGCCATATTCAATGGAGCTACCCTTTGCCCCGCCCCGACTAATCTGCTCAACAAACCTCAGGAACTTGTCAAATGGGCTAATACTCATACTTGTACAATCTGGTTTTCGGTTCCATCCCTGCTTGTCTATCTTCTTACCTTGAGAGCTTTAAGCCAGGATAACTCTCTGGAGTCCCTTCGATCTGTTATTTTTGGTGGGGAAGGGTTTCCTAAAAATAAACTCCTGAAGCTTTTTGAGATTTTTAGCCCTAAAGCGGATTTGGTAAATGTATATGGCCCCACAGAAGGGACATGTATTTGCTCTGCCCACACCGTTACAAAACAAGATTTTGCCGACATGGAAAAATTAACTACATTAGGCAAACTAGCAGCTAACTTTGATTATTTTATAGAACCCATGGATGAAAATCCAAATCGAGGAGAACTTATCTTGCTTGGACCTCAAGTCTGCCTTGGGTATTACAACTCTCCTGAACAAACTTCTTCTGCTTTCATTCAGAATCCGAAGCATTCCAATTACAGGGATATTGGCTACAAAACTGGAGACTTGGTTGAACTAGATAACAATGGAAATTTTCATTTCCTTGGCAGAAAAGATTTTCAGATCAAACATATGGGGCACAGAATAGAGTTGGAAGAAATTGAAGCAGCCGTTGCGTCCATTGAGAACATTGATGAATCTGCAGTGACCTACGAAAAACTAAACGATGGTATGGGAAGAATATTGCTTCATTTTAAAGGCTCTCCTGAACTTAGGGATTCTACAATAATTGATAATTTAAAATCAAAAATCCCAAGCTACATGCTCCCCCAAAAAATCATCCGACATGATCAATTACCTAAAAATGCTAATGGGAAAATTGATCGACGAGCATTACTTCTTTAGATGAGTCATAATAAAATCATTCTTTTTGGTAATGGTAAAATTGCTGATGTTCTCTTCTATTATTTAAAGAATCATAGCGAATACGAAGTCGTGGCAATAACTGTAGATCGCTACTTCATCAATAATTCTAAATCATGGAATGGGTTACCCCTGATTCCATTCGATCAAATTCAAAGCGAATTCCCATGCATAGATTATAAAATGTTCATCGCTCTTGGCTACCAAGACCTTAACCGCCTTCGTGAATCGAAGTTCATTGAGGCTAAGAAAAAAGGTTATGAACTGATATCCTATGTGCACCCAGATGCTGGACTCCCGCTGGATTGTAAATTCGGAGAAAATTGTTTTGTCATGCAAAATTCTTTGATCCACCCAAAAGTCACACTGGGTAACAATGTATTTGTTTGGAGTGGGGCCATGATTGGACACCATTCGAATATTGGAGACCACTGCTGGCTCACATCAGGCTGCAATGTCTCAGGTGTTGTTACTATGGGTAAAAACTGTTTTCTGGCGGTGAATAGTACGATCGCTCATACTGTGCAGGTTGGGAATAATTGCTTCATTGGTGCCAATACACTTGTTACAAAATGCACTGATGATGATGAAGTCTATTTGGCTGAATCGACGAAACCCTTCCGCTTGAATAGTAATCAGTTTTTAAGAATGTCGAATTTTTCGGATTTATAAAGCTTCGCTTTATTGCCAAGAAGTACTTGTAAACAAATGAAATGGAATAATCATAAATTCATTTTCAATGTCAGTGGGAACGGTAATTGGATGAATTCTCACGCACAATGCCCAGTTGCTATTGAATTAGATGGCTATATTAGAGTCTTTTTTTCAAGCAGAGTGAGGAGAAATCTAGCTTTACCGACATATGTCGATTTAGACTCGGATTCTCTTAAAGTTTTAAAAGTTCACACTAAGCCAATACTTGACTGTGGTGAAGCAGGGTCTTTCGATAATCACGGCATTTTCCCAGTTTTTATATGGAAAGAAGTCGATGCTATCTATCTTTACTATGTGGGTTGGTACAGAGGTAGTGATATTAATTATCATAATGCAGTAGGTATTGCGGCAAGTTATGACAATGGTGATAGCTTTGTGAAATTATTCCCAGGACCAATCATGCCTCCCTTAAAAAATGAACCATATGCATGTCGATCTCTCTGGATAGAAAAAATAGTTGATCAATATGTAATGGTTTATGCCTCTGATTATGGAATGTATAAAACCGAAAAGACCAACGAACCTGTCTATGACTTAAAAGTTGCTATGTCGAAAGATTTAATAAACTGGGTAAGGAACGGAGTTTCAGTCGTTAAACATGGATATTTTGGTGAAGCAATTGCAAGACCAACGATATTGAAAGATAATTCCTATCATATGTGGTTTTCCTACAGAGGTAGTAAAGACTTCAGGCGTGGAAAGGATGCATACAAAATTGGTTACGCAAAGTCCGATGATATGAAAACCTGGGTGCGAACAGACGAGTCTAGTGGATTTAGTCCTTCTAACCAAGAATGGGATCAAGAAATGCAGACTTATCCATATATCATTAAATTATACGATAAAACCTTAATGTTCTACAACGGAAATGATTTTGGAGCAACCGGCTTTGGTTGTGTGGAATCAAGTAATAATTTCTAATTCTATTTATGCAAAATAAATCATTAGATAACCATATAGGTATAGATGCAAAGTTTTATGATTCTCATTCAGGATTATTTCAAAAAGATTTCGAATATTATAAAGAGTTCATTAAGGGTAAAAGAATTAATAAAGCCTTAGAAATTGGCGTAGGAACTGGGAGAATAATAGCCCCATTAGCAAAAACTTTTAATAAAATTTTGTTTTATGGTTTAGATTGTTCCGAAGAAATGCTTAGCATTTGCTCCCAAAAGACTGAAGGTCTTAGTAATATTTCTCTACATAATAACAATATGATAGATTTCCAATTCGATAATAAGTTTGACTTAATTTATATTCCATACAGCACTTTTATGTATTGTTATACAATTGAAAATCAATTATCTACATTAAAAAATTTGAAGAAGGCACTAAATAATAATGGAAATATTTTAATCTCAGTACAAAATTATGATATAGATATAATTAAAAAAAGAAACAAAAACATTAGACAGATCAATTTCATTCATAATAATACTAATTATCAAAAAAAATTTTACGAGGAACACGATTTCAAAAAAAGAATTAGCACAATTTATCTAGATTATTATCAAGATGAAATCAAAATTAATACTTCATCTTTTGTACAAAAAATGAAGTATTTCCTATACGACGAGTTTATCCAACTATCAAAGTTGGCTACTATAAAAATCATTAGTTGCGACAGAAATTATAAATTCAATTGTACGGATGATGAAGGGGACCTTACTTTTGTTTTACAACAATGAATCTTTCTGAGAAATATTCCGATGAACATAAATCAAAGTCTTTAATTAATTTGTACCCAACCGAGTGGGTTATTAGAACATTCATTGGAAAATATCCCGAACTCATATTTGACAAGACAAATTTTAAAAATGGCAATATTTTAGATTCGGGATTCGGTGACGGTAGAAACTTTCAATTACTTTCAGACCTTGGTTTTATTATTCACGGAACAGAAATTAATAAAGAAATTGTTCAACTCGGAGAAGAGAGATTAAAAAGACTTGATATAGTCGGAGATTTAAAGGTTTCAAAAAATCATAATATTGCATTTCCCAAAAACTATTTTGATTACATTTTAGCTTCTTCCTCCATGTATTATGTTGAAGATAATAGTACATTTTTTGAGAATAAGTTTGAACTCCTAAGAGTCCTAAAATTTGGAGGTTCATTAATTGCAAATTTTCCACACAGTAAAAAGCATTTTATTTTTAACGAAAGTGTTGAACTCAAAGATCAACACTTTTTGATTAAAAACGATATTCATAAGCTAAGGAATGGTTATATTTTAAAGGGATTTCAACATGGAGACGAAATTATGTATGAATTCAAAGATTATTTTGAAAATATCAGTATAGGATATTTGGAGGAAGATTATTTCGGATACAAGATGAGTATGTTTATTATGGCAGCAGATAAATTTAAAGGGGGTTCATAAAATGACTTACGAAATGAATTTCGCAGACCTCGTAAATATTTTCGTTGATCCTCTGAGTAAGAAGTCACTTTCACTCAACAAAACTAATGATAAACTCTTTTTTCCTAATGGGAAAATTGTCGATTTCTTTAATGAAATCCCTAATTTTACTTATCCTCAAAATCTTAGTACTTGTGATCAATATTTTCAAGACTTTTACGAAGGAAGAGCCAAACAATATGATGACAACTTACATCTAACTTTCAAGACTCATAACTTAGATGAAGAAGAAAGTAGGCGTAATTTGTCATCATGACTTCAAGTAAAACCTGAGCATAAAGTTTTAGAGATTGCATGTGGAACAGGACGAGACTCACTAATTATTTCAGAATTACTAAGTTCTCGTGGTGAACTTCATCTACAAGATTTTTCTCTTGATATGATGTCTAGATGCAAGAAGAAATTTAATGATAAAAAGCATTTAACTAGTTTTTGTTTATCAAACGCAATGTATTTACCTTACAGGAAAAACTTCTTTAATTGCATATACAGTTTTGGGGCATTTGCTGAATTTTCTGATCCCAAACTAGCAATAAATGAAATGATAAGAGTTACTAAACCTGGGGGTAGGATAGTCTTTGGCGATGAATGTGTTCCTTATTGGTTAAGGGAAACTAATTTTTTCAAAATTTTATGTGAAACGAACCCGATGTTTGCTTCAAAGTTACCTTTAAAGTTTTTACCAATTGAAGCAAGGAATACCTCCATCGAATTTGTGATTGGAGATTCATTTTATTTGATATCTTTCGATGTTGGTGAAGGTGAACCTTCTGCAAACTTCGATTTTAAAATACCTGGTCTTCGTGGTGGAACCTACAATACTAGATACTTTGGAAAACTTGAAGGAGTATCTCCACAAACTAAAGATAAAGTAATGAAGGTAGCTTTAAAAAAAGGTATTAGCATGCATGATTGGTTAGACAAAACTATCTCTGAAGCAGCAGATTCAGAACTGTTGTAATTTCGCTACTTTGTTCTCAATTCGGCATCATAATTCTAGAGAAGAAATACCTACTGTTAGTGTTTGGGTTCTTACATACAATCATGAATTGTACATTAATTGTTGTCTTGCTTCTGTGTTCAATCAAACCACAGATTTTAATTATGAATTGGTCATAGGAGATGATTGCTCTTCAGATGCAACTAGCCAATTAATTGATAAATTTATTGCCGATAAAAACATATCGATAACTAAAATAAGATCACAGAAAAATTTTTGGGACGGTAGAAGAACACCACTTATTTGTGAATTGTTTAATCAGGCACGAGGCAAATATATTGCTTTACTTGAAGGGGATGACTACTGGACCGATCCATACAAACTTCAAAAACAAGTAGATTATTTAGAAGCAAACCCAGATTGCTCAATCTGTACCCACTGGGTAAAAACAAAAGATGAGTCAGGACAAGGGATTCACGAAGATGCCTTAACCATTCCAGATTTAAAAGAAGATATTTATGCTTCAGACTTGTTTCATATAAGTTCAGAAACAAAGCCTATTTTAGGCGCAGCATACCATCCATCAAGTTGGGTATTTCGGCAATCACTGGTAAAAGAAATACCTTCTTGGAATATAAAGATTTCAGGTGGAGATGATGTACTTTTTACTACTTTTTTAAGATTTGGTTTTTGCCATCGTATATCTGAATTTATGAGCACATACCGTATAAACAAATCGAGTTCTTGGTCTCCTCTTGATATTCATCAAAAGGGACTTAACAACCTACAGTTTCTACTGAATGTTAAAAAAAACTATCAGGAATACACTTCTCACATCATTATGTGCCTTGGGTGGTTAAAACAAAAATATTTGGATTGGCCACTTAACAAATCAGAACTTTCCAAAATTCTTAAGATATCATTTAAAATTGCTCTTAGAGATAGGGCAATTGCCCTAGATCTAGCTAAATTTATTATTCCAGTGTGGTCCCATCATCAGCTGAATCGGGTGCTATCCTACATGAGAATCTTTGCTGGGAAAATTAAAAGTTTCTCCCCTATCAAATGACTTCCCCCTTCGAATTGATTAGCTATCAAAGCCAGACAATGGCTATTATTGTTAGAGAAAATTTCCACAAGCAGGGCATTCACTTCTTTACTCCAAACGATTACTCTCAGCAATTGGCTTACATGAGCCACGCAACCGGGAAAGAGATACAGCCTCATGTACACAAGAAGGTACAACGAGAGGTGCACTACACGCAAGAAACCCTGTTTATTCGAAGGGGTAAACTGCAGGTCGACTTTTATTCAGATGCTCAACAATACCTGGAAAGCAGAGTGCTAGAGGCCGGGGATGTGATCCTCCTAATCAAAGGGGGACATGGGTTTAAGGTACTGGAAGACTTGGAAATGTTTGAAGTCAAACAAGGCCCATATGCGGGCGATGAAGATAAAATTAAATTTACCCCTGCCTAATGGTTTTTGAGAAATACGCCCAGTACTATGATTTGCTCTACCAAGACAAGGACTACCGGGCGGAAACAGATTACATCTTGTCTCTAATCAAGAAATACCAACCCGAGACCAGCAAAATTCTAGAATTTGGTAGTGGGAGTGGGATACATGGCAGAATATTGGCAAATGCAGGCTTCCATGTAAGCGGGATAGAAAGAAGCCAAGAAATGATTGATCTTGGACTATCCTCAAACCAAGAAAAGGATCAAACTGCCAGTTTCTCATGCACCCAAGGCGATTGCACGAGTACCATTCTTGGGGATGATTTTGACACAGTGATTTCCCTCTTTCATGTGCTAAGTTACCAAACTTCAAACGAAGAGGTTCTCGCCATGCTCAAGAATGCTCACAGGCAACTGAACCCAGGGGGTATATTTATCTTTGATTATTGGTATGCCCCAGCAGTTTGGAACTTGGGCCCTACCCTACGTGTAAAAAGAGTGCAAAACCAACAACTTGCAATTACCCGAATTGCGGAGCCCAAATGTTTTCGGGAGCGAAATATCGTTCAGGTAAACTACCAAACTTTTGTGGAAGATTTAAAAAGTAAACACATTTCTGAGATTAAAGAAACTCATGAAATGCGGGCCTTTGACGCAGATGAAATCAAAGAATTTGCTAATCAAACCGGGTTCATTCTACTACACTCCGAAGAATGGCTAACCAGCCATACCCCCAGCAAAGAAACCTGGGGAGTATGCACAGCTTTGCAAAAAAAATTAATTCTAAGCTGAGCAAGTTCATACCAGTAAACGAGCCAGACCTAACAGGTAACGAAAAGAATTATCTCCAGCAGTGCATTGATACGGGCTGGATATCATCCGAAGGTCCATTTATCGAAAAGTTGGAAAACGGAATGGCCAGTTTGTGTAACAGGAAACATGCATTTGCTGTTAGCAATGGCAGTGCAGCTCTTGAATTAGCCGTACAAGCAATTGGAATCGGTAAAGGGGATGAGGTAATCATGCCAACCTTCACCATTATCTCATGTGCTCTAGCTATAGTTCGGGCTGGTGCCACTCCCGTCTATGTGGATTCGGATCCGCATACTTGGAATATGAAGGTGGAAGATATTGAGCCACTTATCACCGAACGAACCAAAGCAATCATGGCCGTCCATATATACGGAATTACCGTAGATATGGACCCGCTCCTCGAAATTGCCAAAAAATACAAATTAAAGGTAATTGAAGATTCAGCAGAGGTAATCGGCCAAACCTACAAAGGGCAACCATGCGGAAGCTTTGGAGATATCAGCACCTTGAGCTTTTATCCGAACAAGCATATCACCACTGGAGAAGGTGGTATGGTCCTGGTTAATGACGATGAACTGGCCGAAAGATGTAAAAGTCGGCGAAATCTCTGCTTTGGAAAGGCTGATCGCTTTGTGCACCAAGAGCTTGGATGGAACTTCCGCATGAGCAATTTACAAGCTGCAGTCGGAGTAGCTCAGCTTGAAAGGCTCCCACAAACCGTGGAGAAGAAAAGAGAGGTTGGTAGAATGTACCACCAACACCTTGAAGGATGTGAATCCTTTACCCTACCCCTAAAGCAAACAGCTTATTGCGAAAATATTTACTGGGTGTTTGGCATAATTTCAAAAAATGCATCCAGAAATGCCAAGTGGTGGATGAACAAACTGGCTGAACAGGGAATTGGCACAAGACCATTCTTTTACCCGATGCATATGCAACCAGCCCTACAAAATTGTGCTAAAACTAAGGGCAAGTTCCCCATCTCAGAAATGATTGCGACCTATGGGTTTTACCTACCAAGTGGTATTACTCTGTGCGAAGAACAGATTATCCATGTTTGCGAAAAGTTGACCCGGTAAAAATGAAGAAGGTTTTAAATATAGGATTTTATCTTCCAAATCTTAGTAATTCAAAAAAATCAGGAAGCCTTTCATTCTTTAACTTCATAACTAAAGAATTCTCCACTTACAAAGCTAAAGAAGGGCACAATCTCTTCATAATATATGAGAATTTAAATGACATTGAAAATATCAAATCACGAGGCTTACAATTACTGGAACTGCCTTGCACCAAGCCCTCTCAACACCTCACATGTTCACAAAAGATAAGGTTTCGTATTGGTTCTTGGATAAGTAAATTAGCAAAATATTTTTATGTCACGTTAAATATCTCCCCAACAATCAATAAAGACTCAATTGATCAGGTAGACGGAATAAAAAACCAAAAAATTATCGAAGAATTATTAGATAACCATGGCATTGATCTAATGATTTACGCCAATCAATTTGAAATACCTACCTCGAAGCGGCCTTACATTTGGATATTATGGGACATGGGTTGTAAAACCATGAACTTTTTTCATCAAATGGAACAGAGCCATGAAATTCAGGAAAAGCTGAAGTTTGCTGCTCATAATGCTTTCCGTATCATTACGGGCTCTAGGGAAGGTGCTTTTGAAATAAATAAATACTTGAACTTTCCCAAAGAACGAATTCGTACAATTTCATTTCCAGTAGCAAGAGATCTTCTTTCTTGTGAGTCGACTCAGCCGAATCAAGAATTAGTGCCTTATCTTTTCTACCCTGCACTTTTAACTCCATTCAAAAACCACGCCGTTATATTAGAGGCTTTAAGATTACTTCACGACCGAAAACAACCCTTGCACTTTGTTATGACCGGAGTCAACAAGGGCAATTTAGAGCATATAATCGATCTCGCTAAAGAGCTAGAAATCGAGAATTTCGTACACTATTTAGGCTCAGTCTCCTTAGAAGAACTCAAGGGACTGTACCTAAATGCTGAAGCATTGGTGTTCCCATCTCTGTTGGGCCCAAACAACCTTCCACCTATTGAAGCGATGGCTTTAGGAGTTCCATGTATTGCAAGCAATATAAATGGGCATTTGGATCAACTTGAAGATAATGCTTTGTTTTTTGATCCGCTAAACCCCAATTCTTTGGCAGATAGAGTAGAAAAGTTGCTAAACGACTCAACCCTGAGAATAAAATTGATCAAAAAGGGTAAAGATTTCACGAACAACCTCACTCCTAAGAACTACTTTGAGGAACTTTTACTTTGTGCAGAAGAGTTTCTACCTTATCGGAAAAATTGGAGTAAATTCCGTAGTTTCTAGATACTCCATTCAATTGGCTGATCCCTTAAAAATTGCCGTCTTCACTTCCCTATTCTCTTCACCTAAAGAAAAAGAATGTGGGATTGGTGTACATTATCGAGACTTGGCATTGGGTTTAAGAGACGCTGGTCACTCGGTTGAAATCTTTCATTTTCCCTACGACTCAACGGAATCCTTAAAATATACTTTTGAAAATATACCAGTTCACCGTATCGGCTTACCCCATCCGAACTTACCCAAACTCAAAGGTCTAGGAAAACTGTTCAGGACATTTAATTACTTCGATTTCTATGAGGCCTTCCAGCTGTTCAACGTCACAAAACGAACTGGGATGGCAGCTCACCTTAATGAAAAATTTGATATCATCGAAGCTACCAGCAACCGAGGAGTTGCTTATGGGGTATCCACCATTAAAAAAAGGCCGCCTATATTTACGAGGGTATCCACTACGATGAAGCAGGCTTTTGAAAGTTACCCTAATTTACCTGATTTGAACTATCGCCTGGCTGCCCGTTTTGAGGAACATCAAATAAAAAGGAGTGACTACCTTGTGACGCACACCCAGAGCCATGCAAACTCTGTGGCCAATTTGCTTTCTTTGAATCCTGCTAGGTTCCAAATTATTCCCCATACTATTCGAAGGGAAGAACCTGCTGCTTCACCTATTTCTAATAATACCGATTGTGTTAGAATACTCTTTGTAGGGAGACTGGAGGAAAGAAAGGGGTTCGATGTTTTGATAAAAGCTATTCCAATTATTATGGATAAGTCACCAAATGCGGTCGTTCACATTTGTGGTGAAGGTGACTTACTGCAAGCCTCTAAAACCAAATTAAACCGATTCAATAAAAGACTATCCTTTCATGGCTATCAATCTAGGGCTTCCTTAAATAACTTTTATTCCGAGTGTGATATTTTTGTGGCACCTTCTATATACGAATCGTTTGGTTTAATATACCTCGAAGCAATGCATTTTGGGAAAGCGATCGTAGCCTGTAATTCGGGAGGAACCCCAGAAGTTGTAAAGCACAACGAAACGGGTATTTTAGTAAAGCCAGGAGATCACTTAGAATTATCAAAAGCTATCCTAATGCTCGTTGATAACCACCCTCTTCGCAAAAAATTGGGTACTGCAGGTAAATCTCGACTAAAAGACTTTTTTTCACTCGATCAAATGATCCAATCCACTGCTGATCATTATGAGAAAGCTCTTAAATCAGCTGAATTGAAAGTATCCTGAGAATCCTCTCTCTATCTGACTTATCTTCTACCGGCGGTGCTGCGATTGCAGGGAATCGTATTTCAGATGCATTAAGAACCAATGATGCTGAGGTCATTCAACTTTCTTCAGATGGTAGAAATACGAATGAGCGAAGGGTACTTTTTAAGGGCAAGAAATTTTCTGCCTTACATGATCTGTTATCTCCACTAGTCTCCGCTTCAAAAGTAAAGTCACTAAGGGACAAAAATCTAAACCTCCAGTTCAGAAAATTTCTTCAGCAAGAAAGATTCGATGCTATAAACATCCACAACTTGCACAGTGCGGGTTGGCCAATCTCCCTCGTAAGTACAGCTCTGGAATTTGCCCCAGTGGTTTGGACTTTACATGATTGCTGGAGCTTTCTCGGCTCCTTTTACCCTTCTCACTGCCCGGCTTCTAGCGACTCCCATGAACTTGAGCTCAAAGACTTTTGGAGATCGATGAAATGCTCCCCCACCCAGCACTCCCTAACGGCAGTCACCCCCTCAAATTGGATGAACAAACAAGCAGGTTCATCTCATTGGAATGGTTTTAAAGTCCAAACGATTCATAATCCGATACCTAAATCATTTTTTGAACCTCTTGACCGAGAATCTTGTAAAAAGACATTAGGTCTATCCCTTGAGAAACCAACTATTTTATGTATTGCTGGAAATTTAAGTGAAGAAAGAAAAGGTGGGCCGATCCTTAAAGAAATTTTAGAGTCAGAAGTAAAAGATCATTGCCAGTTTTTGCTGATTGGTGTGGGCAATAAAATCAATGACCCTAAAGTAAAAAGTCTAGGATTTGTGCAGGATGAAATCACCCTACGAATTGCCTACCATGCTGCCGATGTTTTACTACATCCAGCTTTAGTTGATAATTTACCTAATACCGTTGCTGAATCGATGAGTTGCGGAACGCCCATTCTCGCATTTAATATTGGCGGCCTTCCAGAAATGGTTGTTCCCGATAAAAGTGGATGGTTGGTAGAATCAATACAGTCCGGACTTATGATTAAAACTTTAAATTCACTGCTTAGTGAACACAAGTTTACTAACGATATGAGGGTTAGTACTCAAGCACTTGCTAAAGGTATTTTTAATACGCAGGTGATAGGAGATAAATATTACCATACCCTTAGATGGTGAACTCTTAAGCCTTGTGCAATGGTTGAAATAACATTCCAAAAAAGAAATTATACTTCTCTAGAAAGTTATCCAGAGGCCGATGATCAGATTACGTATGTCATTGCATTCAATCAAAGGTCTGGTTCAACAATGCTTTGCGATCTTTTGCTTCAAACAAGAAAAATGGGTCAGCCCAAGGAATACCTTAAACCAGAATTTATAGACCAACATAGTGAGCTTCGCTCAATTGATAAGGACCCGATAGAAGGAAAATTAACTCAATATTTAGATAAAGTTTTCAAACATTATCATTTAGGAAATGGCTGCAATGGTTTGAAATTATCATGGGATCAAGTCCAAAGAATTTGTAATTTTGATAACTCAAAATCTTTTATTAAAAAGAGTGATTCTAAAATATTAAAAAAGTATTTTGGTGATTGCAGATTTATTCTGCTTACTCGTGCTAATTTAATCGAGCAGTCTGTATCTGCATTTCTCTCCTCCAACACAGGTGTTTGGCACATGTGGGATAAGAAAGATACTCTAATCGAACCTGAATTCAATTTTCAATCTATCATGAAATTCACAAAAGAATTTGCTGAATACAATTATCGGTGGAAAAAAGCACTACAAGATGCCGGTATTAAATTTATTGAAATTTTTTACGAAGACTTAATTTTAGACAAAATGAATTCTATCAAAAAAACGACTGAATTCATCTTAAGGAAAAAGGTTCAATTTGTAAATGAACCTACCTCATCAATTAAAAAGGTAAATATCGAAGCAAAAAATAATTTCATGAATATTATTTTAGATAGATTGAAAGAGAATGCCTAATTTTTACATTTTTGACTCGTATGCTCAGCTATGTTGAGTGAATTAGAAAAGTTATTCGGAATACAAAACCCAGACTGGCTAATGTCTGCTCGCGAAAAACTCGGATTGATTGGTCTACTCCATTGCCTAAAGCAAAAGAGAGTTTTGGAGCTCGGGTACCATCGTGGTGGTGCCACGAAGTGGTTATCTGAATTTTCCGAACAGGTTATTACCGTTGATGTAAACGAGTTTGTCGCAGACGCACCTAATCTTTTTAACAATGTGGAAGCATGGAATTGCCCTACCCTTGAAGCTGCCTCTCGAATAAAAAAAGAAAATTTATTATTTGATCTAGCCATTATCGATGCCGATCATTCACGACTAGCAGTGTCTGCAGACATTAATGGTATCATCGAGCACTCCGATATCATTCTTATGCATGATAGTTTTAATCCCGACTGTAGAAAAGGAATGTTGGATGCCCTCCAAAACCAAAAGTCGCACGCATACTACCTCGATTTCATACCATCGGTTAGTAAAATGGATGGTCTATGGGGAGGCCTTGCCATTGCATGGAAATCCGAAACCCCAGGTCAGGCTAAAGAGTTCGCAAAAGAAATATCTTCATTTAAACCTGTGGCTATTCAGAATTCTTTTCGAGTTACGCCAAGAATTAATACAGCTGAAGAAAGAATCTCGAATTTAAAGGAATCCGCTGTTTCAAAAATTAGAATTATTTGTGGCCGTTTATTAGGAAAATTAAAACTTTAATCATAGATTCTTTTTGACTCACAAATAATATGAAAATTTTAGTCACAGGTTCTTCTGGTCTTATCGGTTCCGAGGTGTGCACCTATTTCGCCAACCAAGGCCATGTAATCCATGGAGTGGATAATAATCAAAGAGCTGTTTTCTTTGGTCCCCAGGGAGACACTACATGGAGATTAAAAGAACTCCAAAATTCCCTAACCGATTTTTCCCACCATGAGCTAGATATACGCGACCGTCAAAGTGTATTAGATCTTTTAAAAGAAGTTAGACCAGATGCTATTGTTCACACCGCGGCACAACCATCGCACGACAAGGCTGCATCTATTCCCTTTGATGATTTCGATGTAAACGCAGTAGGCACGCTCAATCTTCTAGAGGCAACTCGACAGTTT
>Ga0209534_10002544_pt1 | contig 17970 bp, 17 predicted proteins | sample COG_07_FD_184751 | JGI IMG/M metagenome (GOLD analysis project Ga0209534, IMG submission 184751) | Pelagic Microbial community sample from North Sea - COGITO 998_met_07 (SPAdes) (version 2) | ecosystem: Environmental > Aquatic > Marine > Neritic zone/Coastal water | place: Helgoland, sampling...
GAAGATTAAATCTGAACATCTGAGGTGTTTGAGCCAACCAAATTTCATCTCTTTTCTCTGTACAAGTTATTTGTTGCTTCTTATCAACTCTTTTAACCGTATCAAGCGCTGGGATAGCTAAAATCCCCCCAACTTTATCTTCCCCAACCTCATTTATAAAATTATTCAAAAGTGATTCGGTGATGCCGACCCTGGCAGCATCATGAACCATAATCCAATCTTCTTTTTGAATGTTATCTCCTACAATTTCAAGTGCATTTAAAACAGTTTCTGATCGCGTGGAGCCTCCACAATTAATTAATGTTGTTTTTTTTGAAAATTGACACCCTAGGCTTTCAATATATTTCTGATTTTTATTGAGAGCAACTGTTATGGTTTTTATAGCTACAAGCTTTGAAAATATAGATTCAACGAATTCGAGAATAGTTTTCCCATGAAAATTTGAAAACTGTTTTGGGATGGTAGACTCCATCCGAGAACTCTCTCCTGCAGCTGGGATAATAAGATGTATATTCTGCATAATAAAAGTTTAGCATGCAGAAAAAAATATAGTTTTAATCTTTTTAATATTTATTCAGAGGAGATTGAATTGATTTTATGGATGGATATATCAGCACCATTAAATTCTTCCTCTTCTGTCAACCTAAAGTTGAACATTTTATGAATGACTGAGTAAACGATATAACCACCTGCAAGGGCTATGAAAACACCCGCAATAGTACCAACCAATTGAGATAAGAAAGTAACCCCGCCAAGTCCGCCAAATAATTCTAACCCAAAAATACCTGCAGCAATTCCACCCCATGCCCCACAAATGCCATGTAAAGGCCATACACCCAGTACATCATCAATTTTCCATTTATTTTGTGTAAGCGAAAAGCTCCAAACAAATAAGGCACCTGCCACTAAGCCAACAATTAAAGCCCCAAGTGGATGAAATAAGTTAGAGCCTGCGCAAACAGCTACCAAGCCTGCAAGGGGTCCATTATAAAGAAATCCAGGATCATTTTTACCGATAACCAATGAAGCCAAAGTGCCTCCGACCATCGCCATCAAAGAGTTTACTGCCACAAGACCCGAAATACCCTCGAGAGATTGGGCAGACATCACATTAAAACCAAACCATCCAACGGTGAGTATCCATGACCCTAGAGCTAGAAATGGAATGTTGGATGGTGGGAATGCATTAAGTCTTCCATCCTTTGTATATCGACCAAGTCTAGGACCCAAAATTAAAACGGCAGCTAAAGCAATCCATCCTCCCATTGCATGCACCACCACTGATCCAGCAAAGTCATTAAAGGGTGCGCCAAAGGTCTGATTTAAAAAATCTTGAAATCCAAAATTACCATTCCAAATAATTCCTTCAAAAAATGGATACAAAAAACCTACTAAAATAAATGAAGCGATAAGTTGTGGTTTGAAGGTCGCTCTCTCAGCGATTCCTCCAGAAACAATAGCAGGAATTGCCGCTGCGAAAGTTAAAAGGAAGAAGAACTTAACTAATTCATATGCACTTTTTTCAGATAGTACGTTGGCTGCAGCATAAAAATCTACACCATAAGCCAGGCTATAACCAATAAAGAAATATGCAATCGTAGATATAGAAAAATCTGCCATTATTTTTGCTAGCGCATTGACCTGATTTTTTTCTCTTACCGTTCCAACCTCTAAAAAAGCAAACCCTGCATGCATTGCGAGGACCATAATTGCTCCAAGCAGAACAAATAAAACATCACCCTGACTAACCAAATTATCCATATTTAACCTATTTTATGTATATTGAAAATTTTAGAAATTTTAATATAGAGAATTATAATTTTCTATAAAATGATATTTTTTATGTTAAAACTATTTCAAATTTTAGATATTTGCATTAATTTGGTGCAAATATGAAACATTTTATTAAAAACTCATATGTTATTCATGTCTGAATTAATTATTTTATTTCTCTTGGTGTCTTCTATTGGACTTTGGTATGACATTATCTCCAAAAGGGAGTTGGCTATCCATGAAGGTAAAAGACTTGCTAACAATTTAAACCTTCAGTTACTTGATGACACAGTCCATTGCAACAAAATGAGTATAGTTCGCACTTCATCGAATTGGCCTTCCATTAAAAGAATTTATTATTTTAATTTGAGCAGCACCACAAACGATAGATTAAACTGCCAGCTCACACTTGTTGGGAATAGACTTATCCATTGGTATGTGCCGCCATACCCGAGCAATTTATAATGTACGTAGGCCGTTTTGCACCAACGCCATCGGGCGACTTACATTTTGGGTCGATAGTAACAGCGATTGCAAGTTACTTAGACGCTAAAAAGGTTAAGGGACAATGGTTACTCAAAATAGATGACATAGATAAGCAAAGGGTAAAAAATAATTCTGTCCTATCAATCCTAGAGACTTTAGAGAGCTTAAATCTTTTTTGGGATTTAACTGAGTCCTATCAAAGCAATCGTCTTGATGAATATAGATTTTATTTTGAAAAACTTTCAGCGATGAATCAAACTTATAGGTGCAGCTGTTCAAGAAAATATCTTAGTGATCATTCGAAGATTGGAGAAGATGGCTATATCTATCCAGGATTTTGCAAATATAAAGAGCTCAAAAATAAAGAGTCTTATGCTACTCGCATTTTAGTAAATACAATTCCTATAGCTGTTAAAGATCAAATCCAAGGACAGCTTAGTCAAAATCTATCTAAAGAAATAGGTGACTTCGTAATAAAGAGAAATGATGGGCAATTTTCATATCAATTTTCAGTTTGTGTTGACAATAATTTAGACAAAATAACAAACATAGTTAGAGGGGCTGATCTTTTCTCCTCAACTCCTCGACAAATTTATTTGCATAATTTACTAGGTTTCGATATTCCAAAATTTTCACATATACCCATCGCAACACTTGGTAAAAAAAAGATAAGCAAAAGTGAGGATTATAAAATTATAATAAAAAATAATCAGAAGGATATTTGGATAAAAGTTTTAAATTTTTTAAAGCAACCTATAGCTGAAGATGCATCTGAAATGAGTCTTGAAGAAGTGATAACCAACGCAATCAAAAATTGGACAATGGAAAATATTAGTCCCTTACATTCGGTCGATATCTCCTAAAATATTCATAAATAAATATGCCTGCAGCAGCACCTACATTTAATGATTCAACAGATCCCTGCATTGGTATAGAGATAGATTTTGTCGATTTAGCAATTATTTCAGCGCTTATGCCGCTGCCCTCGCTACCTAAAATAAGAATTAAATCCTTAGGGATATCATCATCATAAAGTGAATGACCACAAATACTTAATGAATATATAGGAAGGCTAACTTGATCACATAATGATAATAACTCTTGGTCTTCATAGCACTTCAAGTTAACTTGAGCTCCTTGACTTCCCCTAAGTGTTTTTGGTGACCAAAGCTCCGCAGAAGTCTTAGATAAATATACTGAGTTAATTCCGACGGCCTCTGCAGTCCTTAGTACACTGCCTAAATTACCAGGGTCTTGAATGCCATCGATAAATAAGTTTAAGCCTTTTTTTATTTCTAAGTCTTCTTCAATTGGGGTATTTATCAGAGCAATTAACCCATTGGAAGACTTTAAGTCTGCAAGTTCAAGAAATAATCCATGCTTTAAGTCATAGGTTTCTATATTAGGATTTAATTTAACTATTTCCTTGATTTCGGGTGATTCTATTTTTTCATCTATTATAAAACATTCAATATCTTTTTTCGCCTGAAGAAATGTATTTATAAGATGAGGACCAACTAAAATCGTCTTGTTTTTTTCTTTTCTAAAGCCTTTTTTAGTTGCTATTTTTTTAAAGTATTTATATGAAGCATTATGTTTTGTGTCGATTATCTTATTCGTCATCAAGTTTTATTTTTTAAATGGTATTAAAGATTTTTTTTTGAAACCAGCTTCAAAAAATTGCTGCAAAAGTCCATCATCACCAGCGAGATGTGATGCTCCGACCGCAACAAATAACACATTTTTTTTTGCTAAAATCAGAATTCTTTTAAAAAATAGTTTATTTCGTTTGTGAATAAGCTCATTTTTAACAGAAAACCAGGTTTTCTCAGGGACGATTGATTTAGTAATTTCTTCATCAACATTAAGTATGTTATTTAAATTTAATGTAAGGTAAGTCTTTATCATTAATTGATAATTTTTTTCTTTATCTGCCTCACTTAAATTTAAAACATTTTTTAAAATTTGAAATTGATCCTCTGGTGAAAGTGAATCTAAAACGGAGTAATGTTCATCAACTGTTTCTAAGCCTTTTGAAGCTAACCCATAATTACTCGCAGCCACCTTTAACAGGTTGTCTTGGCTAAACGGATTCATTGCCCGAGGTGAGCTAAAAATAAAACCTAATAACCATGGCTTCAATTTTATTGCAAAATCTTTTTCTAAAGAATGAAAATCAGATAATTCACTAATTTTTTGAAAACCTTCGTCACTAAGATATTTATTATAATCACTCCCTAAGCCCTCTAAGGCTGACAGATTGCTCACATTTGTTGTTTCAGAGACAAATAAGTCTGATTTTTGCATTGCATTGTTAACAGAATCACTAAAATCCACTACCCTATTATCATCGACATGAATGCTGCCAAAGATATAAATTTGTTTCCCTTCAGGGCTCTCTAGCTCCCAAAAAATTGAGTTTTCATTGGCGCCTATACTAAAGGTCAAAAATAAACTTAATAAAATAAATGTTCTTGTTTTCATATCTTTACTTTAATCTATCTAAAAAAAGATTAGTAAAAAAAATTAAAAATATAATAGAGAAAGACGAGTAAAATTTAAAATATGGATTTTAAAAATAAACCTTCTTTTGAAAAGATTCAGTTTTATAAAACTACAGAATATACCTGCAGTTACATCGATAAAATGGATGCGCAATCGTTAGTTGTAACTCCATATAAATCTATTGATCAAAATATTTTCCAAGATTTAATTGAAAAGGGTTTTAGGAGGAGTGGGCAATATATATATAAGCCAAGCTGTAAAAGTTGTACAGCATGTATCCCCATAAGACTTTCAGTGCAAAAGTTTTTATTTTCTAGGTCGCAAAAAAAAATTTTTAAAAAGCATCGACATTTTGATGTCCAAGAGGTTTCTCTTGCATTTAAACAAGAACATTTTGACCTTTACTCAAAATATCAAAATAGGCGTCATAGCTCAATAAACAATGATCAAAATAAAATAGATGATTACAATGACTTTTTAATTAAGAGCAATGTTAACTCAAAGCTTGTTGAGTTTTGGGATGGAGACTTACTAAAGATTGTTTCTATCATTGATATGATGAGTGATGGCATTTCAGCTGTTTACACTTTTTTTGACCCTGACGACGAAAAAGTAAGTTATGGGACCTACTCAATTATTTGGCTCATCAATTGGTGTAAAACCCAACAATTAAAATATATATATTTAGGCTACTGGATTGGTGAATGTAAAAAAATGAAATATAAAACCAACTTTAAGCCTTATGAGCTCTATATCAAAGGGTATTGGCAAGAAAATATCACATAACGCCATGTTACAATTTGGATAATTAGTAAAATATTAAAAAAAATATAATGAATAATTTGCTTATTTTTGGTGTTGGTCTCATTGGAGGCTCTATCGCAATTGAATGCCAAAAAAAACAGATGTTTAATCATGTAGTTGGCGTTCAAAGGGAGGGAGGGACCTCCTTATCTCCCTTTGTGTCAAATGGAATGATTGATAGAGTTTCAGATAACCTAGGCCAAGATATTAAACAAGCAGATTTTATAGTTATCGCAACACCAGTTGCCCAAATTAGAAATATATTAACAACAATCTCTCCATCGCTATCACCGAAAACAATTGTGATTGATGTAGGGAGTACAAAGTCTAATGTTATAAGCTTTGCTAAAGAGGAGCTTAAAGAAAAATTTCCACAATTTGTTGGCTCTCACCCAATTGCTGGTTCAGAGCAGCACGGTCCTGGTGCAGCAAAAATAAACTTATTTAAAAATAAGGATATTATATTAACTCCTGAGGATGAAACAGATTCTAAAAAGCTTGAATTAACTTCTAAATTTTGGAAGGACTTAGGCGGTGTTATTAAGACAATGGCGCCTCTTGAGCATGATCAAATTTTTTCAACAGTAAGTCATATTCCGCATCTTATTGCTTACAATATGGTAAATCTAATAGCTGGAAAAAGTAATAGGGATACCCTACTTGAATTTGCTGCCAGTGGATTTAAAGATTTTTCTCGTATAGCAGGAAGCTCTCCTGAGGTTTGGAAGGATATTTCTTTGGCCAACAAAACTGCAATCTTGAATGACCTCGATTTATTTGTTAAAGAAATCAATAAAACAGCTTCATTGATCAAGAATGAAGATTATATTGCTTTAGAAAAATACTTTGAAGTAGCGAGTAAAATTAGAAAAAACTGGTCCGAAAAAAACTAGTAATGAATGAAATAACACTAAAAGCCTCAAAACAAGTTCACGGCTGTATCAAGCTACCTGGTTCAAAAAGTATCACTAATAGGGTTCTACTAATGGCAGCTCTTGGAAATGGAGTAACTAAGCTAATAGATCCGCTTAGATCAGAGGATACAGATCAAATGATCAATGCATTAATTAAGCTTGGGGTATTGGTTAAGGAAGTTAATGACGATAAAGGCATCATTGAGATAAAAGGGGCTGAACATAATTTTCCTAACAAAAATACTAATCTTTTCTTAGGTAATTCAGGAACTACTTTTAGACCGCTTGCGGCTGTTCTCGCAATGATGAGAGGTGACTACTATTTATCAGGTATTAAGCGAATGCACGAGAGGCCTATTAAAGATCTAGTCGAAGCATTAGAACAAATGGGGTCAAATATTCAGTATGAGGAAAATCATGGCTACCCTCCTATTACTATTAATAATAGTTCAATTGAGATCTCAGAACCCATTCAAATTAAAGGTGACATATCAAGTCAATATCTCACAGCTCTTTTGATCGCAGGTCCAATTTCAAATAATGAATTTACCATTGAAGTTATTGGTGATTTAATTTCAAGGCCATATATTGATATAACTCTTAAATTGCTTACAAAATTCAATATTTTTTATAGCAATGATAGTTGGCGCTTATTCTCTCTCAAAAAAGAATCCAGATATAGAAATCCAACTAAAATTTTTGTTGAAGGTGATGCATCATCAGCCTCCTACTTTTTTGCCGCTGCTTCCCTTGCAGGTTCAATTGAAATAAAAGGTATTAATAAAGATAGTATTCAAGGCGATCTTAAATTTTTAGATATTATTTCTAAAATGGGTGCAAAAATTGAATATAAATCTGACTCTATTCACGTTTCAAAGGCTTCAAACTTAAAAGGCCTTGAAATAGACTGTATAGAAATTCCAGATGCTGCTATGACACTTGCTATAATGGCAGTGTTTGCTGACAAGCCAACAAAGCTAAAAAATATAGGAAGCTGGAAAGTTAAGGAAACAGACAGAATCTTGGCAATGGGTAATGAATTAACCAAAATGGGTGTTGAGGTTTCAACGACTCATGACTCCATGACAATTTTTCCTCAAAAACTACCCAATGATAATATTTCTATAGAGACTTATAATGATCATAGGATTGCAATGTGCTTCTCCCTTTTTTGCATAAAAGGTCTAAATATTACTATTCAAGATCCAGATTGTGTTAATAAAACATACCCTGATTACTTCAAAGATTTAGAATCTGTCATTGAATAACGACAATACAAAACCTTTCGTCATTACCATTGACGGGCCAGCTGGCTCAGGAAAAGGTACGATATCCAAGCTAGTATGTAAAGATCTAGGCTTCCATTACCTCGATTCAGGGGCCATCTATAGAATTATTGCTTTTAATGCAAAGACAAAGAATTTAGTCTCAAATCAAATTAGTAACATGCTAGAGTTAATTGATGGAATAAAAATCAATTTTGTTGACGAAAAAACTTTTCTAAATAGAAAGGACATAACAGATTTAATTCGATCAGAATTAATAGGGAAATTTGCCTCTGAAATTGCGAAAAATAAATTGGTAAGAGAAAAAATTTTAGGGCTTCAAAAGTCTTTCTTTAAATCGCCTGGTCTGGTAGCCGATGGTCGAGATATGGGAACGGTAGTTTTCCCAAAGGCTAAAGTTAAAATTTTTCTTACCGCAAGCATAGAAGAGCGAGCGAATAGAAGATATAAACAGTTGATATTAAAGGAAAACAATGTTAATCTATCCAGCTTAATTGAAACAATAAGACTAAGAGATGAAAGTGATACAAATAGAAAAATATCACCCCTTAAAATTGCTAAAGATGCTTACATAATTAAAACAGATAATTTAAGCATAAACCAGACGTTTCAAAAAGTATTGGAGATTATAAAAAGTAAGGAAGAATAAAAAATAAGCGATCTAATAGACACCAAATTTATTAGATTTTTTTTAATAAGCCCATCGCTAGATGGGATCAAGTGAAGGTAAATAAAATTTAAAATGGCAACTCTAGAAAAAACAACTCAAAAAACAACTGAAAGTTTCGCTGAGCTATTCGAAGAAAGTATGGCGCTTAAAGAAATGCGTCAAGGGGAAATAATCACTGCAGAAGTTATATCAATAGATAGTGACTTTGTAATTGTAAATGCAGGTTTAAAATCAGAAAGCTTAATTAAAACAGATGAATTTCTAGATGACAAAGGTGATATTGAGGCAAATGTCGGAGACCATGTAAAAGTATCTATTGAAAAATTAGAGGATGGTTATGGGTCGACTCTCCTATCGAGAGCAAGAGCTAAAGAAATGCAAGCATGGCTCGATCTTGAGGACGCGATGGAAGAATCAAGAATTGTTACTGGATATATCAGCAGTAAGGTGAAAGGTGGCTTGAGAGTTACAGTAAATGGTATTATGGCTTTTTTGCCTGGATCTCTTGTAGATATTCGCCCAGTTAAGGATACAACGCCTTTTGAAAATAAAGAGTGTGAATTGAAGGTAATTAAAATTGATAGAAAAAGAAATAATGTTGTCGTTTCACGGAAGGCAGTTTTAGAAGGTCAAAGTGGTGTCGACTTAGAAGCATTAATTGAAACTTTAAAAGAGGGATCTGTAGTTAAAGGTATCGTTAAGAATATTACAGATTATGGTGCATTTGTAGACTTAGGCGGCATTGATGGTTTGTTACACATAACTGATTTAGCATGGAAAAGAATTAAGCATCCATCTGAAATACTTAATATTGGTGACGAAATTGATGCCAGAGTATTGAAATTTGATAAAGAGAAAAACAGAGTGTCACTTGGTTTAAAACAACTTGATGAAGATCCATGGGTTGGATTATCAAGAAGAAGCCCTATTAAAACAAAAGTTTTTGGAAAGGTTTCAAATCTAACTGATTATGGCGCTTTTATCGAAATTGAAACAGGAATTGAAGGATTAGTTCATGTTTCTGAAATGGATTGGACAAATAAAAATATTCATCCATCTAAGGCAGTTCAATTGGGAGATGAGGTTGAAGTCATGATTCTCGAAATTGATGAAGAAAGAAGAAGATTATCATTAGGCATGAAACAGTGTAAAGATAATCCATGGGATATTTTTGCAAACAGTAATAATAAAGACGACAAAATTAAAGGTAACATTAAATCAATTACGGACTTTGGTGTGTTTATAGGTTTGCCTGGAGATATTGATGGGCTTATACATCTCTCTGATGTTGCATGGTCTGATCAAGAAGCAGCTTTAAAAAATTATAAAAGAGGTGATGAAGTTGAGTCAGTCATCTTGTCAATTGATGTAGAAAAAGAAAGAATCTCTTTAGGTGTTAAGCAACTATCAGATGACCCTAATGCAGATAAAAAAATAGAAGCTAAAGAGCAACCAAAAAAAGAAGCAAAGAAAAAAACGGATGCTCCTGAAAACGCTGGAACAACAAACTTAGGTGCTTTATTAAAAGCTAAACTTGATGATAAAAAATAATGACTAAGTCTGAGTTAATTACACAGCTTTCTGATAAGTTCTCCCAGCTCGTCCATAAAGACGCTGAACTATCAGTCAAAACAATTATTGATTCACTTGGAAATATACTAAGCAAAGGAGGTAGAGTTGAGATTAGGGGTTTTGGTAGCTTTAGTCTAAATCATAGGCCTGCTAGACTGGGAAGAAATCCAAAAACAGGTGAGAAAGTAAATGTCCCTGAAAAATTTGTGCCTCATTTCAAGCCTGGTAAAGAATTGAAAATAAAAGTTGATAAATAACATAAGTGTAATTTATAAAAAACATATTCATTTTTTTTTAATTTGAATATGTTTTTTTTTGAAAACATATGATCGAATTTGAATTTTGGTGGTTATTAGTTATACCTTTATTCTTTATCTTAGGGTGGGTCTCTGCTCGTGTTGATATTAAACAGATCATTTCGGAAAGTACAGATCTTCCAGCCTCCCTCTTCAAGGCACTTTCATATCTAAACTCCAATCAAAATGAGAATGCAATAACTGAACTTGAAAAAGCAGTCAAACTTAAAAACGATTCACTGGAAATTCATTTTGCCCTTGGGACAGTTTTAAGAAGAGAGGGTAAATATGACAAAGCAATAAATTTACATATTGCTCTTTTAAATAAAAGAGAAATTACTGCTGAACAAGAGGACTCTATAAAAGCTGAATTGGCGCAAGACTATTTCATGGCTGGCCTTTATGGCAGAAGTGAATCTATACTAAAAGAGCTTAAAAATGAAAAATATTACCAATACTCCCTAAATTTGCTAAGAGAGATATACGTAAGAGAAAGAGATTGGGATAAAGCAATTGAATCAGCAACTGATTTAGAGAAAATCTCTGGCGTCTCATTCAGAATTTCAATAAGTCACTATTTTTGTGAATTAGCAACAAATAACCTTATAAATAAAAAATATGGGCTAGCAAAAACATATCTTAAGAAATCGCTGCAGGAATCAAAAAATTGTGTGCGAGCTAATATACTTCTTGGAGACATCGCTTACGAAGAAAAAAAATATGACGACGCTATCGTATATTGGAAAAAAATTGAATACCAACAACCAGAGTACCTCGGTTTAGTAATGCAAAAAATCATTTCTGTTTACGAAACTCAAAATAACGTAAACGAAGCGCTATCTATTCTTTCGAGATACTATGACCTATATAAACTTAAAACAATTCTTAACTCTCTATATGAGCTTGTTTTAAAAAATGAGGGAGTTGAAAGAGCAGAAGAAATAGCGAGAAATGAATTAATACAAAGACCAAGCCTATTTTCTCTAGATCATTTATTTCAAATACTTACCATAAAAAAATCAAACGAAATTGAAAGTATTGAGTTAATTCAGCAAACAGTTAAAAATTCAATTGGTGAAAGAAGATTTTTTAATTGCAATCAATGTGGCTTTAAAGCAAAACAATTTCATTGGCAATGTCCAGGCTGTAACGCATGGGAATCACTCCCCTCAGAGCCAATTGATATCACTTTAGAAAATTAGATAGATGTCTAAAAAAACTGATATTTTTGTAGCAATTGATACACAGTCGCAGGAAAATGCTAAAAAATTAATAGGTCAACTTAATAATAAACATTGTGGAATAAAAATTGGTAAAGAGCTTTTTACTTCCTGCGGTCCAGAAATTATTCAGTGGGTAAAAAGTGAAGGATTTGAAGTATTTCTAGACTTAAAGTTTCACGACATTCCTAATACCGTCATGAAAGCATGTGACGCAGCTTCAAGGATGAATGTAGACATAATAAATGTGCACGCATTGGGCGGCAAAGAAATGATGTCAGCAGCCAAAAATGCGGTTTCCAATCAACAAATAAAATTGATTGGCGTAACACTATTAACTAGCCATGATAAAAATTTTATTACAGAAGTTGGTCTGAGTGGCTCTATTGATGACTGCGTAAAAAAACTGGCAATAAACGCTGCTGAAAGTGGTCTTGATGGCATAGTATGTGCAGCGCCAGACATACCTAATATTCGTCAGTATCTTCCAAGTAACTTTATTTTTATTACACCAGGGATAAGACTGGGTAAAATAAATAACGATGACCAAAAAAGGGCTGCAAATCCAATGGATGCGGCAAATTTTGGTTCTGATATTTTAGTTATTGGTAGGCCCATTACAGGCGATTCAAACCCTCAGGAAGTATTGCTTAGAGTACACAATCAGTTAAACAATTAATTTACTCTCCAGGCCTATTAGATGAAACCATCGAATCAATTGAGTCTTGCTCTATTCTCTTTAAAAGATGCTTATAAGATTTAATTTTTAATACATCATCTTCAATTAAATTAAAACTATTGAATGATTCTTCACCATAAAAAACTGCAATTTTTTCACAAAGATTAGGAATGATTGGCGTCAGGAATATTGAAAGTGCCCTAAAAGATTTAAGGCAAATCGAACAAATCTCATGCAAAGATGAATTAAATTTTAATTGCTCCTCTTCTTTTGCCAACTTCCAAGGCTCAGTTTTACTGATATATTCATTAAGCTCCTCAATTAGATGCATAATAAATTTTACTAATTTGCTGAATTCTCTGGCTTCATAGTGTTCATCTACAGCTTGCTTGGCGTCCTTAATTTTTTTTAATATCGTAAGCCCCTCTGCAGATTTTATTAAGGTCAATGGCATAAGCTCATGATTGAAGAATTTACCTATAAACCCTGATGTTCGGCTAGGAATATTTATAAACTTTCCAATTAAATCACTATTATTTTTAGCAACAAAATCTTCGAGATTTAAATCTAGATCTTCCATTGAAGAATTTAGTTTTGTAGCATAGTAATACCTTAGAAAATTTGGGTCCTTTATGTGCTCGAGATAACTCCTTGCTGTTATGAAAGTGCCTCTGGACTTTGACATCTTCTCACCGTTAACCGTTAAAAATCCATGCGTAAATATTTTGGTAGGCGTTCTATGGTTTGAGTAATTTAAAGTCGCTGGCCAAAAAAGTGCATGGAAATATAAAATATCCTTACCAATAAAATGAATTAATTCTGTTGAGCTTCCTTTTTTCCAAAATTCATCGAACGACAAATTGTTCATTTCAGCAAATTTCTTAAAACTGGCCATATAACCTATCGGTGCATCTAACCATACATAAAAATATTTACCAGGGGCATTAGGAATCTCAAATCCAAAATATGGCGCATCACGAGTTATATCCCAATCCTGAAGACCCATTTCAAACCATTCCTTGAGCTTATTTACAGCCTCAGGTTGAAGGGTATCATTTTCTATCCATCCCTTTAAAAATTCTGTACATTCAGAGAGCTTGAAAAAATAGTGAAGCGTTTTCTTTTTAATAGGCTTTGTCCCTGAAAGAACTGAATATGCATCTATCAAGTCAGTTGGACTGTAAGTCGCTCCGCATTTTTCACATGAATCCCCATATTGATCCTCTGCCTTACATTTAGGACACACGCCCTTTATAAATCTATCAGGTAAAAACATTTGTTTTGATTCATCAAAAAACTGATCAATGTCCTTCGATAAAATCTTACCGTTGTCATTTAATTCATTATAAATAGACTCGGATAACTCCTTATTTTCAATTGAATTTGTAGAATAAAAATGATCGAAATTCACATTAAACTCTTTAAAATCTAAATCATGTTCTTGATGCACTTTTTTGACTAACTCATCTGGTGAAATTTTTTCTTCTTCTGCTTTAAGCATTATTGGCGTGCCGTGCGTATCATCCGCACATATGTAATATGTTTCGTTGCCTGACATCTTTTGATAACGAACCCAAATATCAGTTTGGATATATTCCACCAAATGGCCTAGGTGAATACTGCCATTGGCATAAGGAAGAGCAGAAGTAACAAGAAGTTTACGCATTAGATGGAAAAATTATTCTATAATCCATTATTCTAGCAAACAAAATGCTAATACACATTATAAAACCTTAGAAATGGAATCGTAAAATGGAAATAGAAAAAAAAATAGAAGACTTCATAAAAGCTATGAATTTTCCTATTTTAAATAAACAAATCATCACCGAAAAATCGATAAAAAAAATTGAATGTGAAGGGGATCATGTACAAATTGATTTACAGTTAGGTTTTTATGCTGAAACCATAATCGAAGAATTTAAAAATATACTTCTTGATGGTTTAAAAGATTTTACAAAAAATAAAATAAATATAAATATATCTACTAAAGTTCAATCACACAAAGTACAAACAGGTGTAGAAACCTTACCAAATGTAAAAAATATTATCGCAATAGCTTCTGGAAAAGGTGGGGTTGGTAAATCAACGGTCACTGCAAACTTAGCATTAGCCCTTTCAGCTGAAGGAGCAACTGTAGGAATACTAGATGCTGATATTTATGGACCCAGTCAGCCAACAATGTTTGGTATAAATCAAAAACCAAGTAGTTCTGACGGTAAAACAATGGACCCCCTAAAAGCTCACAATATTCAAATCATGTCTATTGGTTTTTTAGTTGATCAGGAAACACCCATGGTCTGGAGAGGACCAATGGTCACATCAACACTTGAGCAATTATTAAGAGAAACAAAATGGAACAATCTTGATTATTTATTAATTGACCTTCCACCCGGTACTGGAGATATACAGCTTACGTTGGCACAAAAAATTCCAGTAACCGGAGCAATTATTGTTACAACACCCCAGGATATTTCACTGCTTGATGCCAGAAGAGGTTTGAAAATGTTCGAAAAGGTGAATGTTCCCATCCTTGGTATTATAGAGAATATGGCAATCCATATATGCTCGAAATGTAATAATGAGGAGCATATATTTGGAAAAGATGGTGGAGCTAGAATGGGCAAAGATTACAATGTTGATCTTTTAGGCAGCCTACCACTCGATATAAAAATAAGAGAGGACCTAGATAATGGAAAACCGACAGTCGTTAATGATCACAACTCCCCTATTACGAATATTTTTTCTGAAGTAGCAATGAAAATGGCCGCTAAGGTTGCAGATTATAGCGAGGATCATACAAGTAAATTTCCAAAAATTGTTATAGAAAAAAATACTTAGTTAACGTCCGAAATTAAAACAGTTAATTTTTTAAGCGCTGAGATCCTTGAGGCTGGTATATTTTCATCACTTTTAAATTTATCTAGTGCATTTTTTTTGTCTTTGCCCATTACTAAAAAAATTACAAAATTTGCCATGCTTAGTCTATGTGGCGTTAATGAAATTCTATTTTCTGGTGGTTTTGGTGCATTTGATATTGGGACAACTTGATTATTTTCGTCAAATTTAGAATAAGGAAAGATGCTTGCTGTATGACCATCCTCTCCTAATCCAAGAAGCACAAGATCAAATGCGATATCTGAATTTAATTTTTTTTCATAAGCCTCAGCCCCTTCATTCATTCCGAGTTCAGCAGGAACAATATTGATTTGGTTCTTTGGGATAGAGACTTTTGAAAAAAAGCTTTTTTCTACCATTAAACTGTTTCTATCTTTATGGTTGGAAGGTAGGCATCTTTCATCTCCAAAATAAATGTGCCAATTACCCCAATCACAATCTCTTTTTGATAGGGATTCATAGATTTTTTTTGGAGTATTTCCCCCTGCTAAAACAAGAGAAAAATGACCTTTAGTTCTAATGGCATCATTCGCATAATTTGCAATCATTTCTGTCGCTTTAAGCTCAAAATCTTTTTGACTTGAGCATAAAAGCCAATCGTTTTCATTCACAGACATAGACTTCCTTAGTTAAATTCAAAACTATCTTTTGAAAGGATTGGAGTATAATGCCAATCTTTCTGAAAGAAAAAAATTAATCCAAAAGATTAACAAACTTTAAACCTACATCAAAGGGAAAAAAATGAAAATTGCAATGCTTGGGCTTGGGAAAATGGGTGGAAATATGTCGGCAAGACTTATCAGAAATGGTATTTCAGTCGTAGGTTATGACAACAACCCAGAAATAATTAAAAAATTAGAGGCTGATGAGAGCTTAATACCATCATCGTCAGTTAAGGATGCACTATCTCAGCTCGAGGGCCAAAAAATAGTTTGGATGATGTTGCCCGCTGGTGAAATTACAAAAAAACAAATTGCAGACCTTATTCCTCTTCTCAGTGAAGGTGACGTAATAGTTGATGGTGGAAATTCAAACTTTAAGCAAAGCATCAAAATGGGCAGGATGCTGGAAGAATATAATATTGGCTTTATGGACTGTGGTACTTCAGGTGGTGTCTGGGGTTTAGATAATGGGTACTGCCTAATGGTCGGTGCTTCTTTAGAAGTTGCTAAATCTGTCGAACCTGTTCTAAGAGCATTAGCTCCAACACCACAAAATGGATGGTTACATGTTGGACCCGTTGGGTCAGGTCATTTTACAAAGATGATTCATAATGGTATTGAGTATGGAATGATGGAGTCATTTGCTGAAGGACTTGAGCTTCTTAAGGGTAGAGAGGAGTTTGCAATCGATATTGCTAAAGTAACAGAGCTTTGGCGACACGGATCAGTTGTACGTAGCTGGCTTTTAGATTTAACAGCCGAAGCACTTCAAAGTGATCAAAACTTAGACGAAATCGCCCCATTCGTAGCGGATTCTGGTGAAGGAAGATGGACAGCAGTTGAGGCTATTGAACAAGGAATACCTGCTCCAGTTCTCACACAGGCACTTCAAGTAAGATTTAGAAGTCAGGAAAAATCAAAAGGTTACGGCTATAAAGTACTCTCTATTATGCGAAATGCATTTGGTGGTCATATAATGAAAAAAAAGGGTTAATTTAGAAATGATAGATAATTCAACGCTTGTTTTATTTGGTGCTAGAGGTAACTTAGCTAAAGTAAAATTGATACCGGGTCTTTTTCACCTCGACCAAGCCGGTAAACTCCCAAAAAATATGAAAATATTGTCTGTAGGTAGGCAAGAGGTCGATGAAAGTGAATGGCACTCTAATATTAAAAAAATGCTTGTTGAAAAATTTAACTCTTATGATGAAAATGTTTTTGAGCGATTTATAAAAAGAAATCTTTATCATGCTAACTTACCAGATGATCCAGAGGCATTTATTAAGTTTGCAAAAAGATTAGGAGATAAAGATGTTTTCCCTCAAAATCTAGCGTTCTTCTTATCTGTAAGGCCCTCAGATTTTGCTCTTATCGTAAAACAATTATCCGAAGTTGATTTGCTCGACGAGTCAGAATTTTGGAGAAGAGTTTTAATTGAAAAGCCGTTTGGTACATGCCTTAAAAGTGCGATCGAACTTCAAAATTCTATTGAAGAGCATCTTAAGGAAGATCAAATATATAGAATAGATCATTACCTAGGAAAGTTTTCACTGCAAAATATTATGACGACCCGTTTTAAAAATGGTTTACTGGAGCCGCTTTGGTCCAGTGAACATATTGAACAAATCCAAATCACCAACCATGAGACGCTCGGTGTAGGCGACCGAACAGTTTTTTACGAAGCAACGGGCGCACTAAGAGATATGATACAAAGCCATCTACTCCAAATGTTAGCACTCGTAACTATGGAAAAGCCAAATACAATGAGCCCAGAAGATGTCAGGCTTGAAAAAATAAAACTACTAGAATCTATTGAGGCTATTCCACTAGATAGAATTAAAAATTTTGCTTTTCGTGGTCAATATGCAGCAGGCGAATTAAAGGGTGAAACAGTTCAAGGTTATTTAGAAGAGGTAGAAAAATCAGATAGCGTTGTGGAAACATATGCAGCCATCAAATTATTTATTAATAATTCAAGATGGAACAAGGTTCCTATTTATCTTAGGACGGCAAAAAGGCTATATGAAAACTCAACCACAATTTCAGTTAAATTTAAAAATCACGAGAACTGGTTAACTATCAATATTCAACCAAATGAAAGTACTTCATTTGAAATAACTACCCTTCAACCTGGTCTTGATATGAATGAATTTAGACAGACTGTGCTCAATGGAAATAATCGTATTGAAGGAGATGAAACCATAGATG